>Ga0307978_1000046_pt1:42500-106727 | contig 106727 bp, 84 predicted proteins | sample OrgLakmetage1056_FD_203151 | JGI IMG/M metagenome (GOLD analysis project Ga0307978, IMG submission 203151) | Saline water microbial communities from Organic Lake, Antarctica - #1056 | ecosystem: Environmental > Aquatic > Non-marine Saline and Alkaline > Saline | place: Antarctica... | reverse complement strand
AGCAACCTTAGCCGACGATTAATATTAAATCCTGCACAAGGCTGCAACCAGGTGCTTTCCAGAACCCAAAACTTAATAATACTTCATCGGCTAGCGCCTGCGGCGCTGACTTTTTGAGGATGCCCTAGATAGCAGTGGAAATTCCCGCTTCAAAGTAAGGCTCGCACACCGAATTAACTAAACTGTATTTCACCCCCAGCGGCATTTCAAACATTTGGTATTCATACCGGTATTCTGAACCGAAGGGCTCGAACTGTTTCTTCACGGTATTGATGTCTTCCTCAGGATCAAAAGCAACCACAGGGCTGGTCGTAAATCCGGGGTTGGCATACCTCAACCCTGCTTTAACTGATAAAGTGGGGCTAAGGCCAAAATTGTAATTTAGCCCAAAGCGGTAGTTTAGTTTGTTGTTTTCGAAATCCTGCCGATTACTCAGTAAGGCCGCAGTCGACTCCTCAGCGCTATTGCCGGTAATAAGATGAAAACCGAAATCTCCACCAACCACTATATCAATAGCATCCTGCTGCCGCCAACCCTGCCGGCCGTACTGAGCCTGTGCGTAGCCTGAAGGGAAAAGAATTAAACCTAGTAACTGGAATGTGCCCAAAACAGCAAAACTGAGATGATTCATGAGCTGTGCCTTTACGTTTAAAAATGGTATTCACCTTTTTTTAAACTTCCTTTCCCGGCTATTATTTCAGCTTTTCTTGTAGAACCTCTCACCGTAACAGGGCAATAAAACTCCGAAACACCAGGTATCAACCGCCCGCTGCCGGAAAAAGATACTGTAAAGTCTGTGGAATTCCGCTCAGCGTATATTTGAAGGTGACTTACCCTTGAAAAGGCAGAAAAATCTACGGCTTCGCCTTCAATAAGTCGCAAAGTCTCTTGTTACTTTGATCATTTTTTGCGATCACCAGACAGCGCGTCATTGCTTACTGTATCAATTTAGGCTTTTTTTTATTCCTCCTCAAGTCTGATCCGCTTTTTTACAGGCTGGTCTGAACACTCGAAGCGCGTCTGCTACTTAGGGTTCAGCGAAAAATAAGGTCCTCATTTCAGGCGAGCTATTTTTGCACCAGACAAGGCGCGAAGAACGAGCATAGCCTGCAGCCTGTCGGAGATGTGCTGATGCGGCGAGAGCGAGCAAATATTGTTCTGAGCAAGGCGCGAAGAAGGAACATAGCCTGAGCTACGTGACTGATGAACAACGAAGTGCAGAATAATATTTGCCGTTCGCAGACCATTGAGTGCCTCTCCGACAGGCTGCTAACTCCGTAAGTGATGAGCAACGAAGGCTGGGGTGAAAATAGCCGTATCAAATGGGGAAGTTATTCTTCGCTGGACCCTAAGAGATGGAGCTCGCTCCTATTGCAAATCAAGGATTTATGAACCCCGCAATTTCGCGGGGCAGGCTCCACCAAATGCGCCAAAAAGGACTTAGCCAGAACCACAACTCCTTGATTTTCATGACGAACCCGCTCCAAATCTCTTAGTTCAGTATAGGCTCAGCTAATACCATTATTATATGTGCAAAAATGTGGGCAATAAAAGCACTTTCCAACCCTTTTTTCCAATATAACCATCCAAAAACCATCCCGCCTATTGTATTCCCAATTAGTATATAACTCAGTAATCCTGCTGTTGGGTTTTCAACTGACTGATAAGCAATAGGAAAATGACCAAGTGCAAAAATTATTGCTGAAATTGAAATTCCTGTCCAATATACAGCAGGTTTTAATCCCTTGAATATTTTAGAAAATAACCAGACAACAAAAGTCATTAAGCCAAATCTCATTAATATTTCTTCTGTTAAACCTCCGTATAAAAACCTCGCTGCAATGGTTGGTTTTAGTGATTCACCTAATTCAATAAACTCTGTTGGTAAAATCGGATTAAAAACAAGTCCGATAAGGCTTAATAGCACACCCGCCAAAATCCCACCTAAAATACCATATTTAATAAGTTCCGAAATATTATTATTCCCATTTTCAATTCCAACAGTTTTTTCAAGTATTGGGACATTAAGATTCACTTTTTTGTGTAAAACAGTTCCCAGCGTTACCGCTACAACAAGCAAAATTGTCGGATTAATTAAAAGCAACAACTTTATTTGTGAAGGAGAGAATTTTTTCTTTAAAATTGCTTCTGCTTCTGTAGGAAGTGGGATGTCCATCGTTAGAATAGACGCAATTCCAAGCATTCCTATCATTGTTAAGATAATTCCTAAAGCTACTTTCTTCTTCATATTTTCTGCTTGTGGCTAAGAATATAGCCCAATATAACCCTTTAACCTTTTAACCACTTTAACCTTAACCCTTAACCACTTTAACCTTGAACCTTAACCCTTTAACCTTTAACCTTCAACCCTTCAACCTTTTAACCACTTTAACCTTGAACCTTAACCCTTCAACCTTTTAACCACTTTAACCTTAACCCTTTAACCTTTAACCTTTAACCTTTAACCTTCAACCCTTCAACCTCACAACTCATACAGATACAGATACAGACTGCCTTCATAATAGCACAACACGAGCGTACGCCCGTTTTGCGGCAACAAGGCCGGAGGTGCGTCCGCTGCAACCGGGAAGCCTTCTATCACTCCTCCAGTGGTGGGCAATGCCCAAAGCCGGCGGGCAGTGGCGCTGAACGCCAGTAACAGACCGCCGCCCTGCTGCCTTATGCCCTTTACGCTGTGTAGTGGCTCCCCCAAGCGCCAGTTTTGGCGCTGTTGAAAGGCGTTCCCTTTATAGGTAAACAACCGGAGCTCGTCACGGTCCCACATCAAATAATCCCCCCTGGAATCATCGGCCACATCCTCAAAAAGAAACTGTACCTCTCCCTGATGTGCGGGCATCAATGACAAGCGGAAGGTTTGCCCCTGTAGGTTGAAAACCTGAACGTAACCGTCGGCCTGCCCCACCGCAATGCGCTGTTGCTGTTCGCCTACACGTAGATATGGGGGGGAAACCGGCCTGCCTTTCAATGGCAGAGCATCCAGCCGCCTCCGGCCCTGCCGGTCAAAAAGGTGAAGTTTGCCAGCCTCAGACAGCGCCACGACGTAGTCTTTCCCATCGTGCTGTTCATGCTGTAATTGAAATGGAACAAGGGTACCTACCTCCTGATTCGGCCCCCAGCCGGGCAGGAACCGGCCGCCCTGATCGAATCCATATATGCGCTGATCTTCACTGCTGGCCCAAATACCGTAGACCACCTGCCCTTCCAGCGCATGCACCTTCAGGGGAGCGGCAACCGGCGCAGGCAGTGCCAATGGGTACGGAGGATGCGACTGGCCTTGCCAATCGACCACATGAATCCGGTGTCCTGCCGCAAAAGCAATAGCGGGACGCTTTCCACCATCCAGAAAAAGGGGCTGTGGCTTGCCGGCAAGGGAATCTGTAAGGGGATAAACCCAGCGCACCTTCCCGTTAAAGTCCCGGCAGACTAACCCCTTTTCTTCTTCTTGCGCCAGAAGTCCTTCTTTGTATAAAAATGGGCCTGCCACAACCTTGCTTGCTAAGGGCGTTTGCCAGACCAGTGTAGCTGCCGTCTGCTTTACTTCCTCCTGCAAACGGCTGTCCAGGCTTACTGTACCGTCATTGTAAACGGCAGCAGTAGTCGCCTCCCATTCGGTCCAAAAGTCAGTAGCTTCGTCCTGAGCGGATAGCAAAAGTCCACGAACCAGCCGTGCCGATCGCTCATGATTGCAATACCACCAGGCAGCAGGAGCTTTCTTACGATCTAAGGGAATCCGCCGGCTGAAGGCTTCATCCTGCAATAAAGATAACCCTAATGAACGGGCGTTCATCGCCTGCTCGATCGCACGCCTGGATGCACTAATCGCAACATAGTCTCCCAACACCACCAGGTAAGGATTTTGGAAGCCTCCTGGTATAAAGTCGCTAAACAGGCCATCGCCCAGCACTTGCCTGACTTCAAACACCTGATAAGAAAAGGATTCCAGCAACCCAAGGGACGCACTTAATGCTGCAAGGTTCCCGGAAGGGTCGCCCTGCCTGACCGGCAATAACACCAACCGATTGTCTGCCTCACTTCCGGGCATTGCCAGTTCTGCCGTCACCTTGTGCTGCCCAAGCCACGGACCAAAAAAAGCGTACAGGGGGTGACGCTCCGGTAGTATGTTGATGGCCTGCCCGGTACACCAGGCTAGCTGCGCTGGCAGGTATTCCGCTACCGCCTCCGGTAACGGGACACTCCCGGAGAAAGTCCGGGCCTCCAACTGCCCCCGAATACTCAGGCCTCTATCCCCTGCTGCTGACAACCGTAGTTGACCGCCTTCCGTTGCCAGTCGCTGCAGCCAGGCTTCAAGCGCTCCGGTTACCATACCACTTAAAAATGCGGGCAGATTGCTGAGTCGGACCTTAATACCAGTTCCGTCCATGACCTGCCAGTCCCTGCGCCTGTCTTTGAGCTCCCCAATCATCGCCTCTACCAGCCGGGGCTGTGTGCCTGCCAGCCATAGATTACGATACCGCCCAACCCAGGCGCGCTCCGATAACCGGTAAATGGATATCCCCCGGTAACTGGAAACCGCTGTACTTGTATCAGTCCTCGCAGCAATAGCGGGCAGCGGACCGTCAGTTACTACCGAGTAGCCATATGTTCCGGCACCCAGCTGATGAACCATCCATAGCCCGCCCAGCCAACCGGTATCAATATTTACCAACTCAGACTTGCCTGCTTCCAGAGCTAATAACATTGTATTTTCAGAAGAGGCGCTGGCTTCAATTACTGAAAAAAACCTATATTTGGTCTCATTATGGTTTAACACCAGCGCTGTTGCATTGGGCACTGCTTCCTCAACATCGTATGGATAAATAAGCCCCCTGTAAGCAAGGATTGCTGTTATGCAGCATATGCTAAGAACAACACCTACCCATTTTAGACGAGATCTTCCAGATTGACTTGTCACTTTATATAAACGCTTTTTGATTAAATCAAATACTACCCTATGAGAAAACCATTTCTTAGACTAGGTGGTTTGATGGCTTTGATTGCTGTCGCCCTTGGTGCTTTTGGATCACATAGTTTAAAAAATGCTATTGATCCTTCCAGCCTGAACACCTTCGAAATCGGAGTTCGCTACCAATTCTACCACGCTTTTGCCCTCCTTGCCGTTGGCTTATTATTGTACTGGCGAAAAAACAACTTGCTTATCACAGCTGGCTGGCTCTTTTTCGCTGGCATCCTGCTCTTTTCGGGCTCGCTATACCTGCTGTCCATGAGTGAGCTGTTTAGCCTCGACGCTGCCCTGCTCGGCCCTGTCACACCGGTCGGAGGTGTTGCCTTTATGGCTGGCTGGATCTGCTTTGTCATTGCCACTTTTCAGAAAAATGAAAAATCCTATCGCCGAAACAGCAAGACGGATTCAGAGTAGTTTGACGGCCTGTAACTTTTCCCGTTTGGGGTTTTCACACCACCACGACTCCCTTTTCGCACATTTAGAGAAGGGCTGCGTTGAAGTAACCGAAACCAAAAACAATCTAAAATGAAAAAGATATTTGTAACCGTAGCTTTTCTTGGGCTCCTTTCTCAAATCATTTATGCACAGGGCATTTATATTGGTCCTCGTATTGGTGCCACTTTTGCTAACACAAAGATAGAAACTGAAAACGAGCCCGACTTTGACAATCGTACCTCCGTACTCTTTGGTGGGTCAATGGAGCTTGGGCTTGGTGATCACTTTGCTATTCAGCCCGAAGTAAGCTATATCCGACGTGGTTTTGATGGTGGGGATAACGGATTCCTCTCCCTGGCACCAACGCTCATCCTGAATTACATCGACCTCGGCGCACTGGTGAAGATTAAAACCGGCAGTAGTGAACAACTGAATGCTTACCTCGCTGCAGGTCCTTCTTACAGCTACCTGCTGAGTGGTGAAGTTGGCGATATCGAAATCGACTTTGATGAGGAAGACACCTTCGAACGGGGCGACTGGACGGCTACATTTGCTGCCGGAGTGCAACTACCGCTTGGAAAAAGCTATCTGTTTGTAGATGCCCGCTACCTGCTTGGGCTCACTGACATCAATGAAAATGAAGATGTTGAAATCCGAAATCGCTCCTATGCATTTTCCGCGGGCATCATGCTCCCCTTGTAAATTCAAGAGCATATCTGAGCATTTGCTTCGCGTCTCCCCCCGTGGTGGTGCGACAACCAAACACCAGCCCTTTTTAATGTAAAGGTTACCTGGGCAAGTTTGGTAATCAGCAAGTGATGAGAGCGTATGATTCCGGGGGGCACTAAGGCAGTAGTCATGTGTCCAGCTTTGGAATCCTACAGCCGCTCCAAACATACCCTTAGGGTTCAGCGAAAAATAAGGTCTTCATTTCAGGCGAGCTATTTTTGCACCAGACAAGGCGCGAAGAACGAGCATAGCCTAGCTACGTAAGTGATAAGCAACGAAGGCTGGGGTAAAAATAGCCGTATCAAATGGGGAAGTTATTCTTCGCTGGACCCTTAGCAATAAAAAAAGAAAGGGGCTTGCGACATCTTGGTCAGCAAGCCCCTTCCTTAATTATTTAATCCTGTACCGGCTCCAGGTCTTCATCGCCTTCCTTCCGGCGGTTCCGCCACCAGATGAAGCCGATCACACCGATTAGCATATAGGGCGTGGCCAGCATATACAAAATACCTTTATTCAGCCCTCTCCCATCTGTGCCTCCATTTTTGAGATTACTTTCAGCTGACATCCGGCACATCGGGCACTGCGCTGATACCTCCGGCACGGTAACCATGCTCAACGTCATGCTCAGCGCCAGGATGCCCAGTAGTTTTGTGATTTTATTCTTCTTCATAACTGTTTTGCCTTTGAACTTGTCTAAAAATTCGCTTCGCGTCTACTGCGTGGTGCTGCGATAGTCACCAATCAGGCATTTTAAGTCTAATTGAGGCACGCACAGAGCCTAATAGTGGTGCTATTAGGCGAGTACGGAACGAAAAGTAGGCTCAAAAGGACGATTTGAGGCATCGTAAGTAGTTTTTAGACAAGTTCTTTCCAAAGTTTCTGCTATAATAACAATCCTAACCCCTTACCGTTTCCGCTTACGGATAATATGGCATTAACATGAGATAAGCAACCGGTCCGGTTACCGCAACGTAAAACCATATCGGCCATACCCAGCGGGCCATCTTCCGGTGGCGGTCATACTGCCCGGTATACGCACGTATGAAAGTAAAGAGTATAAACGGTAAGCTTACAGCCGCCAGCACAATGTGACTGACCAGAATCACCAGATAAAAAGTTCTGGTGCTGCCAACGGCAGCGAGTTCCTCTATACTTAATACACCATCGCGGTCCAGATCGCCAAAGATGGTCTCCGGTGTCGTGAAGTGATAAGCAACGTAAGAAAGGAGAAACAGAACCGATAGCCCCAGGGCAAACATCATAGTGTTGCGATGCGCCTCCACTTGCTTCTGCTTGATGAAATATAAAGCCACCAGCAGGGTCACGGCGGTCAGTGCATTTACACTAGCGTGAAAGGGCGCGAGAAAGCTCAGGTCAACGCTCTCTGGCAATGGGATCTTTACACGGCGCATAATGCCTACCAGTACTAAAACAACTCCGGTTACCACCCAGGCACCTATATTGAGTTTTTTTTCTAATTGTAAATCGGCCATTATTCTGCTTATTTTTCAGTTTCCCGCTCAAAGATAATATCCGGTTCTTCTATTGGGTGCAAATTGAATGTGATATGCTTAATCAGTAATTTGAGATCCTCTGACTTTGTCATATCATAAATTCCACAGACCATCGCACTGTCTGCAAAAAACAGTTGGTTGTTGTCTACCAGCTGACCGGACTCCGCAGCCGATAACTGCATCGAAGAAGCCAGTCCGGCTAACTCACCGGAGGTGCCATGCAGAAAGTAAAATTGCTCCGGGTCTTCAAGTCCATAGTCCAGCAACAACTGTGCAGACGCTGCCCGGGTGCCGATATCCTCGCCTTCCCTAAACGTCAGAAAGTAGACGTCCTTGCGCTCATCAAACTGAGCCTTCATCCGCTTGAGCAAATTAAAATAGGCTTCCTTGCTGGCTCCTGTATAAAAATGCCCGATAACCAACTGATCCTTAAACGGTGCTGCCGTAACCAGGGTATCATTGTAGTTCATTAGCTCGAAATCCCCCATAGGAGCAATATCCTGCATCTCATTGATCGCCTCCAGCCGGTAATTTAACCCGGTTTGGAGATAGTACCAGGACCCTAAGGGTAAAACGACCAGCAGCAACAATAGACCGCCGATCTGTACCAAATTCATTTTATTCTTCGCCATATGCTTATTTGTGATATCATTATCAGGAAAAACACCGGGCTGCCGGGATTGTTGAGGGTGGAGCATTAGACTTGATGCGTTGGGGGGCTTTGGTGGAGAAACATAGTCATTTTTTTTCTCCGAAGAGGCAGGGAAGTGGGAGTGCAGCCTAAGCTGCATGACTAATTCCCTAACGAAGTGGGAGGAAAAAAGGGCATTTTTCAACCTAAACACCCTCAACTCATCAAGTCTATCATAACAAAAGGGTGAGAAAATGATTTTCCTCACCCTTTTACCGGAGTCCGTAATCCATCTGTATGACTTACCGCTTACCCCTCAAACCGAATAGTAGTAGCCTCATTGAGAAAACCCTGAAGCTCGTCTTTCTTCACTTCATCTACCTGTTCCTTGTTCTTGTCGTCTATCTGCTGACGGCGCTCTTTCCAGGCAGTGCCTTCCTGAAAGAAAGCAATGAGTGCCCAGACCAGCAGGACAGTAGGCAACAATACACTTAGTGCCAATCCTTTGACCTCGTAGCGCATGTGCATGAATTCGTAAATGATGTAGTAGGCTTTGTACAGGGAGAGTACAATGAGGATAAGACCTACAAGGTAGCCCAGCCAGCTGATGTCTTCTAAACCACCAATTACGTACCCCTTCCCAAACAGAGAAAAGAAAACTTCTACTAAGGTCACGAAAGCAAGCAGTGCTAAGCCTTTATATACCAGTTTTATTGATTCTTCGTAAGAATGTGCCATTGTCAAGTTGTTTTTTTAGATGATCAGGAGTAGTGGTTAGAGTAGGTAAAATACCAGGAATACAAAGACCCATACCAAGTCTACAAAGTGCCAGTACAAGCCAATTTTCTCTACCATCTCATGACCATTCTGACGAGCCATGTACAAGCCACTGCCTGCATTAATCATAATGATAATCAGGAAAACAACGCCGGAAAGAACGTGGAACCCATGAAATCCTGTGATAAAGAAGAACAGAGCGCCAAACGCTTTCGGCCCAAATTGCTGCATCTTCACTTCTCCTGCATCCGGACCGTCTGTTACCAAATATTTTCGCTGCAGGAAGTTATCCGAATTAACATAATAACCGGCATGATCGCCTTGGGTGTAGTCATGATCTGCATGATCGCCTTCACCATGATCTTCAGCGCCGTGCCCTTCACCTGCTTTGTGGATCAGGTAACTTTCGCCCGCTTCAAACACTTCGTCCGTTTCTTTACCCTCCGCACTCAGGTAAACTCCTGAAGCCGTATGGGTACCGAATGGGTTGACATTTACCGTCATATGCTCCGCAGTAATGAGGTTCGTCCACTCCCAGGCCTGACAGCTCAGGAAGCCAGTACCCCCAATAATCGTCAACAGCATCCAGAATACAACGCCGTTTTTATTTTCCCGATGCCCTTCCTGTACTCCGCGTACCATAGTTACAGAGCTGATGATCAGAAGGAATGACATAATAGTTACGAAAATCAACGGGGCATCATGCACGCCGAAGGGCGCCGTTGAAAAGACAAAATCAGGAACCGGCCAGGATGGGCTGCTGAAGCGCAGCGCACCGTACGCAATAAGGAAACCTGCAAACGTAAAGGCATCAGAAACCAGGAAATACCACATCATGAGCTTACCATAGCTCGTCTTAAATGGCGCTTCCCCTCCATCCCAGGAGGAGTTGCTCTGATTTTCCAAGCCCTGTTTTTCCACTACGGAATCTGTTGTCGCCATCGGTCTTGTCTGTTTTGTTTGTTTCAGTTATAGTTGTTGCATTAAGACTGCTGAAGGGTAAAAAATACCAGCAGGTATACCCACAGGAAGTCTACAAAATGCCAATAGATTAATGTCATTTCAAAACGCAGCTTTCGTGCGGGCGTCACTTTATGCTTCAAAGCATAGGCGTGAATGATCGCCACAATTAGAGCTGCAATGCCTCCGAGAATGTGCGCGGCGTGAACGCCGGAAATCACATAAACAAAGGAACCAGATGGATTCGTGGTGAGCTCAACGCCAATTGCCGTAAGCGCCAACCATCCCTGATACTGCAAAGCTAAGAAAGCCAGCCCCAAAATTAAAGTAATTCCGAGCAATACCCGGTATACCAGAGTCTTACCCCGCTTAAATGCCAGGTAAGAACCGTGTATAGTAGCACTGCTCAACAGAATCACCAGCGTGTTAATATAAAAAATATCCGGTAAACGGAACTCCAGCCAGTTGCCGGCTGCCTGACGTACAATATACGCACTCGTAAAGGCAGCAAACATCATTAAGATACTCGCACAGGCTACCCCTAGTGCAAATTTCTTAGGATGGATTTTACTTCTTGTATATTGAGTTGCCACGGTTGCATTCATAATAGTAATTAAATTTTATCTGCAAAAAAGGCGAGTAGGGAAACCGGAATGTACAGAAAGGAAAAGAACATCAGCATCAACGCTGACCTGCGGTCCGTCTTCTGATAGAAATTCCAGCTAAATCCTGCGTAAACCAGGGATAAAACAACAACAACCCCGGCAGACACAACGCCTGCCGCGCCTATCCAGTAGGGCGTAAGACCAACCGGAACCAGACAAAGCGCTAAAACAAAGGACTGCAGCGCAATAGAACGATCAGGTTGCCCGTCTTTGCTTGGCACCAATTGATAGCCGGCCTTGTTGTAATCCTCAAAACCCAACCAGCCGATAGACCAGAAGTGAGGAAATTGCCAGAGAAATTGCAGCGTAAACAAGCTAAGCGCCAATGGCGTAAGCGTCCCTTGTGCAGCTACACAGCCAATAAGCGTGGGCAGTGCACCTGGTATCGCACCGACAAACACCGCCACTGGTGAAATTCGCTTCAATGGCGTGTACAGAAATGCATACAAGACCAGGGAGAAAGTACCAAAGAAAGCAGCCCAGGGATTAAAAAGTGCTAAAAGGGTGATGCCGAACAGGCTCTGAAGACCCGCAAACATCACTGCCTCAGAAACAGTCATGCGACCTGCCGCTAAAGGACGGTCCGCAGTACGCTTCATCAAACGGTCGAAATCTTTCTCCAATACCTGATTGAGCGTATTAGCTGCACCCGTTACCAGAAAACCGCCGGCTGCCAGTATGGCAACAGCGCCCCAGTGCAGCACATCAGCCGCTATAGCAAAGGCTACCACGGAAGAAAATACCACAGTAAGGGTCAGGCGGAACTTGACCAGCATGTGGTAGTCTTTCAACTTTTGAAGCACAAGGCTTCCCCAACTTAACTGCTCTGCTTTTGTAGACACGTTTGCACCTATTGAATTACAGGAGGTAAGCCCGTTAACCGCGCATTACCTCCTGTAAAGTGAATGATTGTTATTCAACTTGGAAGTTGATGGTAAGACTAATGGTCATCCTTGGATTCATCCGCTCCCACGGGCTGAACCTGAGAGATAAAGTCTTTACCGTCCTTACCATAGTCGTAAGCCCAACGCTGAACCGTAGGAATTTTGCCCGGCCAGTTACCGTGGATGCCTTCGATAGGCGTTGTCCACTCCAGTGTCGAAGCTTTCCATGGGTTGCGATCGGTCATCTTCTTGCCTTTCCAGATGCTGTAAAAGAAATTCACAACAAACAACAACTGGAAACCAAAGGTGATAACCGCGGCTATAGTGATGAACTGATTCATCAGATCAAATGAACCGAACGCCGCGAAACTGTCGAATCGATAGTAACGGCGGGGCACACCTGCCATACCGAGGTAGTGCATTGGCCAGAATACAGCGTAAGCACCAACAATAGTACCCCAGAAGTGCAACTTACCAAGTGTCTCATTCATGAAACGGCTGTACATCTTTGGGAACCAGTTATAGATACCGGCATACATCCCGAAGAATGCGGCAACACCCATTACAATATGGAAGTGAGCAACTACGAAGTACGTATCATGCAACTGAATATCAATAGCCGAATTACCCAGGAAGATACCAGTTAGACCACCAGAGATAAACATGGAGACAAAACCGATACCGAAAAGGCTTGCTGAGTTGAAACGGATGTTACCACCGTACAGCGTCGCAATCCAGTTAAATACCTTCACCGCTGATGGCACTGCGATAATCAATGTGAAAATCACAAAGAAGTTAGAAATGAATGGGTTTACACCAGACATAAACATATGGTGTGCCCAAACGATAAAGGAAAGGAACGCAATGGCAAGGATGGAGTAAACCATCGCTTTATATCCGAAAACCGGCTTCCGGGAGTGTACAGAAAGTACTTCTGATACAATACCCATCGCTGGCAGAATAATAATGTATACCTCCGGGTGACCCAGGAACCAGAACAAGTGCTGATACAGGATAGGGCTACCACCAACGTGATCAAGTGCCTGTCCCCCGATGAAAATCTCGCTCAGGAAGAAGCTGGTACCCAAACTACGGTCAAAAGTAACCAGTAGAAATGCAGATACCAGTACCGGGAAAGAAAGCAGACCAATAACAGCGGTAATGAAAAACGCCCAAATGGTCAGTGGCATACGCCACATGGTCATTCCTTTGGTACGCATGTTGAGAACAGTCGTAATGTAGTTGATACCTCCCAAAAGAACAGATACCACAAAGAAGACCAAGCTTACTATCCAGAGCGTCATACCTGCCCCGGAACCACTTGATGCCTGTGGCAGGGCACTTAAGGGCGGGTAGGCGGTCCACCCCCCTGCGAAGGGCCCTGTATTAAGGAATAAGGAAAAGAACATAACTACTCCTGCCAGAAAGAAGAACCAGTAGGACAGCATATTCATAAAAGGTGAAGCCATATCACGGGCTCCGATCTGCAATGGAATGAGCAAATTGGAAAATGTACCACTCAACCCGGCAGTCAGTACAAAGAATACCAGTATGGTACCGTGCATGGTCACCAATGCGTAATAAAATTCGGGTGCCAGTGAGCCAATGCCCGCATCATTTACGGTAATCCATTTGCCCAAAACCGGCTTTAGCCATGCCATGTTTTCCTCCGGGAAACCCAGTTGAAGACGGAAAACCAGAGACATCAGACCACCGACAATCGCCCAAAACATACCTGTAATCAGGAATTGCTTGGCAATCATTTTGTGATCCTGGCTGAAAATATAGGTCGTAATAAAGTTTGACTGAAATTTATCGCCGTGGTGATGATCATGAAAGTGATCCTCATAGCCGTACTCTTCGATCAAAAGATCCTCTTCGTGTACGAGCGGCATGTCTGCAACATTAGCCATCTGCTAAAAAATTTTTATTGTTATCCTTTCTAATCGTTGTTCTTACCTAACAGAATTCAGGTGCTCTTGTTCCGAAATTATTCTGCAGAACGCTCTTCTTCTGTTGTCTCTCCCTCTGTAGATGAGGATGCATCTGTTAAAGCAGGTGCCTCCTCTGCAAAGGGGTCGTCATCTGTACCCTTAATAGTAGATTCATAAAATGACTGCTGCTCGGAAAGCCAGTTTTTATACTCCGCCTCCGAAACAACCCGTACCGTACGACGCATAGAGTAATGCCCCTTACCACAAAGCTCCGCACAAGCCAGCTCATAGTTAAATTCTTCAAATTTGGTTGGCCCTTCGGGATCCTCAGGGTCCAAAGGCTGATGCCACTCCGGATAGCGCGGCTGCCCGTCTTCATCCAGTACACTGAGCTTAGCACGATACTCTTCAGTGGTAGTTTTAGGTGTAAATACAAAGTACGTAGGCATACCAGGTACTGCATCCATCTTTACACGGAAGTGGGGCAGATAGAAATTGTGCAGCACGTCACGGGAAGTGATCCGTACCCGTACTTTCTTTCCTACAGGCAGTACGATTTCACTTGGGTGGAAATCATCAAAGTTTTTCTCGTCAGACCACACCTGACCCAGCGGATTGGTCGCTGAAATCATCTTGTAATCACGTGTACCGAGCTTACCATCGGGTCCGGGGTAGCGAAGGTGCCAGGCAAACTGATAACCCGTCGCTTCGATCTCAATGTAGTCCTCTCCTTCTTTAATATCAGCCATCACATCATTCCAGGCATCCAGTCCACCAACAACCAGAAATGTCATAACCACAGCCGGAATAGCTGTCCAGATCACCTCCAGACGGTTGTTGTGTGAAATGTATTCCGCTTTGGAACCACGGCGCGCACGATATTTGTACGCAAAGTAGAAGAGCAGGATCTGAGTAATGAAAAAGACAATGCCCGTGAAGAACAGTGTGACATTAAAAATATAATCAATACTGCCACCGTGGACAGAAGCAGACTCGTGCGGGCCATACCACAGCATACTATCTTTGTAGTACACCGCTGATACCGCAGAAGCCACAAGGAATATAACCATAAAAATCATGGAATACCCAGCCTGAGTGCGGTTTGTCCGCTCCTGTGCTTCTTCTTCACCGCGAATTTTACCCGCCAGCTCTGTCACCTTGCCGATCTGAACGACAATGATACCAATGAGTATGACGCAAAGTAATACGAATAGAGCAGTCATTATTTCTTGTCAAGTTTTGTGTGTAATCAATTCCTTTCGCTGTCGCTAAAATACACTCATTCAACAGCTTTACCCCTATTTATGATTTCATACTAATTGTGTTTAGAATCAGTCTAAACAAGGGCAATTCTTTAGTGTCTTGTAAACCTTTTAATGCGCTTCCTCTCCATGCAACTCTACGTGGTGATTCATCGACTCCTCAAGGTATGGATCATTCTTTGGTGTCAGCGGTGCTTTAGACAACTGATTCAGAATAATGTAGATGAAAAAGGCCAAAAAGCCCAGCATCGTACCCAACTCCAGCAAGCCCGGAATGGTGAAGCCCATTTCGAATGGCATGGCATGCATAGCGGCTTCGGTATGACCGGCCAGTTCTGCACCATGCTCTGCACCTTCTCCTCCCTGATGCTCCATGGCGTGCATCGCGGTGATGCGTGCCCCTGGCTTGATCATCTGGAAAAAGTCCCACCAGTGACCGAAGAATACGACAATGGATGCAAATACCATCGTACCGTACTTCCGCTTGGTATCGTTGCGCATCAACACAAAGAATGGAGCGATGAAGTTCAATAGCAGGTTTCCGTAAAACAGAACAGGGTAGTTTTCCTGACGCTCCTGGAAATAAACCGTTTCCTCACCAACGTTACCATACCAAATCAGCATGTACTGAGAGAACCAAAGGTAAGTCCAGAAAATGCTGAAGGCAAACAGGTACTTACCTAAGTCATGCAGGTGCTCCTGAGTTACATTCGCCAGATAACCTTTCCCTTTCAGATAGGCAATCAGTACGATAGTGGAAGCCATCGTCGCTACGAACCAGCTCGCACCGGTATACCAGCCGAACAGCGTAGAGTACCAGTGTGCGTCAATAGACATAATCCACAGCCAAACGACCGCCGCACTGGAAAAACCAGCAATTGGCAAAAATGCCGCCGACCATACCCGGAGCTTGTGGTGGTGCTTAAAGGAAGCATCCCCATTCTTGTCTTCGTCCAGCGAAAGCTGACGGATCTTCCAGGCAAAGAAAATCCAGATACCCATAATTATTACCGTACCCGCACTATACCAGGTTAAATTCAGGAAGCCTGATTTTCCATTGAGCACCGGATCGCTAGCCACGTCAGCCGTATCTGTCCAGTGGTAGAGGTGGTGCAAATGCCCCACCGTACCAATCACTAAAACAGCCATCAGAATCAAGCCGGGGATCAGGAACATCGAGTACGCTTCCCAGATCCGCTTGAACAGCGTGTGCCACCCTGCCAGTGCAGTTGTAAATGCGGCCATGATGAACAGCGCCATTAAAGCAATACCGGTAAAGAAAACGGAATTGTGCAGGTAGTTCGTCCAGAAACGAGTATGGAACATATCATCACTGAAAAAAGTGATGATCATACACAGCAAACCCAGCCCCATGAACCCAAAGAGGAAGTTCCGCTGCTTGCTTGTGATCGTGAATTGGTCCATTAGTTATTTTGTTTGAATAGTTTTTCGATTGCATTTCTTGTAGCCCTTTTTTGCAGGGGCTACTTCTTACCATGACCGCCATCGCTATGGCTGTCGCCTTCGCTGTCGTGACCGCCCTCATGAGCATCTTCCCCGTGGCTTTCCGCCTCAGCGGGTACCGCTGCCTCATCTGTCATTTTCTGCGCGAGTGAAGGGGCCTGGCTTGCAGGTGTCCCGTATTCAGGGTTCAGCGTATTCGTCTCCGGGCTGTATTCCAGTTTTTTCTCCTTTGCCTGTAGCGCACGGATCCAGTGGATCACCTCCCAGCGCTCTTCGTAGGAAATTTTGTCGGCATAACCGCCCATAACATTCTTACCGTACATGATCGCATGGTAATAACGTCCATTGGAGGCGTTGAGGAACTGATCAAGCAGGAAATTGGCAGGTGCAGCCGGGTAAACGGCATTGGGGTTGTCATCAGAAACGAGGTAGCCTACGCCATCTCCCTTCTCACCGTGGCAGATCCCACAAAACTTATTGTACAAATCCTCGCCTCTGGCTAACCCTTCTCCAGTAATAGGATAAGGATTATCGATGAGCTCTTCAGTAGCACGCTCCCGCTCCGGCTCCGTATCCTCATAGTAATAAGGTACGGCTCCGTTGACCGGCGTTGCGATGCCTTGTATCTGATCTTCGCCGTGGAGGTAAGCCATCACAGTTTCCTGGGAAGCTCCACCTTCTTGGTTGGATGCCAGGTAAGTACCTGCATAACCGCGGGGAATAGCCCCCTTGGCGGGCAGACCTGCAATAGGCAGGTCTTTAAGCTTCACCACACTGGCGCTGTCCCAGGTATTGTAGTAATAATTGGTAAAGACATTCGCTTCCTGGGCAATAGAGTGCCCCATATCAGGCATGTATTCACTGCCTGTATGGTTACCGTCTGCCGGGGAGCAGGAGTGCAAAACCACCACTGCAACGAATGCCCAAAGTATATGCTTGATGTTTTTCATCACATCTCTTGTTTATAGTTCTTTCTTAAATGTTCTTGGTATTCACCTCGGCTGCACCAGTCTGTGAGAAGAAGCCCTTCAGCTTATCGGTGAAGGAAGCTTCCGCATTGGTCACGTCAAATGCGATGCAAAACTTATCATCAGTAATGCGGTCATCCAGAGTGGGGATCGTTACACCCGGGCCCAAACCACAAATGATGTAAAAGGTGACGACCATCCCTACCGCCGCAAAAAGTACGGTAAGCTCAAAGGTAATCGGGATGAACGCAGGAGCAGAGAAGTAAGGCTTGCCCCCAAAAATAATCGGCCAGTCGCGGGTAAATACCCACGTCATAAACAGGAATGCCGTCAGCGTGCCCAGCAAACCGTATACAAAACCGGAAATGTGCAGGCGGCTCTCCGCAAATCCCAGCTTAGGGTCTAGACCGTGGACTGGAAACGGGGTAAAAACCTCGGTGATTTCCAGGCCCTCTGCATTCGCATGGTCGACAGCCTTAAGCAGGTACTCCTCGTCATTGTACAATCCGTACAGGATATCTTTATTTTGATCGCTCATTATTCTGGCGTTAGAGGTTCTTCAATTTGGGTTTAATGAGTGGCTTCTTTACTTTCCTGATGCGTTTTGTTGGCATTAGGACCAATGTACTGATCACCGCCCGCCTTCAGGATACTCTTGATCTCCGCTACCGCTACCACCGGTGCTACGCGCACAAAAATAAGGTAGAGCGTAAAGAAGAGGCCCAGAGAACCAATGAAGATGATAATCTCCACCCACGTTGGTACGTAGTAACTCCAGCTCGATGGCAGGTAGTCACGGGACAGCGTAGTGGCGATAATCACAAAGCGTTCAAACCACATTCCAATATTTACAAAAATAGACATCACAAAAGTGACAAAGACATTTCGGCGAAGGCGCTTCCACCAGAAAATCTGCGGAGACAACACGTTACATGACATCATGCCGATATAAGCCCAGTAGTAAGGCCCCAGTACCCGGTTGTAGAATGCAAACTGCTCGTAAACATAGCCTGAATACCAGGCAATGAACAGCTCCGTCAGGTAGGCCACTCCTACAATTGTACCAGTGGCAAGGATAACCTTGTTCATACTCTCAATATGCTCAAGCGTAATGTAGTCTTCCAGCTTGAGGATCTTCCGGGTCATGATCATCAGGGTTTGTACCATAGCAAAACCAGAGAAGATCGCACCCGCAACGAAGTAGGGCGGGAAGATCGTGGTGTGCCAGCCCGGAATCACAGAAGTCGCAAAGTCAAAGGATACGATCGTATGTACCGATAGTACCAGTGGAGTTGCCAACCCAGCCAGAACTAATGACAAAGCTTCCCAACGCTGCCAGTGCTTGGCACTGCCCGTCCAGCCAAAAGACAGGAAGTTGTAAATTTTGCGGCGGATACCTTTCGCACGGTCACGGACCGTCGCGAAGTCAGGTACCAGACCGGTGTACCAGAACAGGAGCGATACCGTAAAGTAAGTGGAGATCGCAAATACGTCCCAGAGCAGCGGAGAGTTAAAGTTTACCCACAACGGCCCACGGGTGTTGGGGTAGGGGAAAATGAAGAACGCCAGCCAGATACGCCCCATGTGTATGAGCGGAAATTGTCCGGCGCAAATTACTGCAAAGATGGTCATGGCCTCCGCTGCCCGGTTTACACCAGTCCGCCAACGCTGACGGAAAAGCAGCAGGATAGCTGAAATCAGGGTGCCGGCGTGGCCGATACCTACCCACCATACAAAATTGGTAATGTCCCAGCTCCAGCCGATCGTACGGTTGAGGTCCCAGGTACCAATGCCCTGCCATACGGTCCAGGCTACGCCAAAAACGAATAGCGCAAGACCAGTAACGGCTACAATGAAAGCCAGCACCCAGGCAGCGCTCGGCGTGCGCTCCGTTGGCGAGCAAATATCTTCCGTAATCTGGTGGTAAGTCTTACCGCCAGTTACTAAGGGTTCACGAATTGGAGATACTACTGCACTCATTATAATCGAGTCGTTAAATGTTATTTAATTACAGAGACAGCGGGGAGCAGGCTCCCCGCTGACTTTATGCATCGAGTTCTTCGTTCTTATTGTTGACACGTGCCTGATAACGCACTGCCGACTGGGTGTTGATTTCTTCAAGCACCAGGTAGTTCAGTGGGTTTTCCAGGCGCTCTGCCAGTATACCTTCTTTGTCGTTGTCGTCACCAAAGACAATTGCGCCCGTCGGGCAGGAGGTCTGACATGCTGTCTTCACGTCTTGGTCGCGCAACTTACGCTGCTCGCGCTTCGCCGTGAGTTTGCCTTCCTGAATCCGTTGTACACAGAAGCTGCACTTCTCAATTACGCCGCGTGAACGAACCGTCACGTCCGGGTTAAGCACCATACGGGTCAGGTTGTCTGCACCGAATGGTATCGCTTCCTCGCCGTTCAGGTCGTATTCATTCGCACCAAACAGGTCAGCGGTCGTATAATCAAACCAGTTGAAGCGACGTACCTTGTATGGGCAGTTGTTCGCGCAGTAGCGTGTACCGATACAACGGTTGTAAGTCATCTGGTTCAAACCCTCTGAGCTGTGGTTAGTGGCAGCTACCGGGCATACATTCTCGCAGGGTGCGTTGTCGCAGTGCTGGCACATCATCGGCTGATAAACCACATTTGGGTTCTCGTAATCGCCGTAAAAATAGCGATCGATGCGCAGCCAGGTCATCTCGTGGTGGCGGGCCACCTCGGTCTTACCAACTACGGGTACGTTGTTCTCAGCGATACAGGCTACCTGACAGGCGCCGCAGCCAATACAAGCATTGAGATCAATGTGCATGGACCAGTGATGGCCCTGATCATAAATCTCTTCTTTATATTCATCGTAGGGATAAAGCGTATGGCTGTTCAGCTTTTGCGCTTCCGTCCGCTTTTCTTCAATATGGTGGGAAAGGTCTTCCAGGTCTTCCAGGTTACCCTGGTAGATGATAGAACGGTCGGTCAAACCGCCCTGATACCCTTCACCGATAGTCATCACGGTCTTTTCATCGACATTGATCTCTTCCCCGGTTTCAGGGTCTTCCCCGGTCAGTCCCATCGAGTGGTGGTACTGTACACAGGCAAAGCGGTTTTCTTCAGCTACTTTTTCGGAGACGCTGTCTACCGTTGCATAGTATTGTACGTTGCCGTTTTCATCAAGTGAGGTCCACGGGTAAACATCAACACCGACATTATTGCCTACTGCACGGCCCAGCATGCCGGTTTCCGTGCGGCCGTAGCCAAGTGCCAGCGCCAGCGTGCCCTGCATTTGTCCAAACTGACGGACAACGGTGCAGCGCTGAGCAGTGCCGCCAATCGTTACTTCAACAAGATCGGCTTTACCTTTGCTCTCGTCAGGGTTTAGCCCCATAAAGGAGGTGAACTCATTGCCACCGTCCCAGCCTACCGGGATCGCCAGGTAATTACCCCAGGCACAGCGGTTAACCGGGTCTGGCATCTCCAGGAGCCAGGGGTTATTGCTGTAAACACCACCGCCCATATTGACCGTCTCGAAGAAAGATATTTCGAGCTCCGCATTTGATGGCTTGCGTACCATGCCTGCCGCTGCGTTCACATTGCCCGAAAAGGCAGGTGTATCGCCAGTATTCTCAACCACAAACACACCATCGTGCAGTACGCTGTCCCAGAACATTCTGAAGGTGGCAAAACCACTCTGCTGAGGGAACATTTTTTCCTGCCAGTGCTGCTTCATGTAGTTGAAAATGAAAGCACCGACATCTTCTTTTGACTTTTCGTAGTAAGGATTGGTCTTCTCAGATACAGCCGTGCTGTCCGCACTACCGCCCATGACACTCATCATATCGTAGGATGCCCAGCGCAGCAGGCTTTCTTCCGTCTGACGGGAGCCTTCGCGGCCAGCATACTGGAATATTGGCGCAATCGCAGGCTGAATCAGGCTGTACTGCCCGCGTTTAGCCTCTACATCGCCCCAGCTTTCCAGGTAATGATGGGTGGGTGTAATGTAGTCGCAAAGTGCAACCGTTTCGTTCGGCACCATTGAGAAGGACACCTTCAGCCCAACTTTGCCCATTGCCTCGCGGAACTTCGCCGCATTAGGCAGGTCGAAAGCAGGATTAGCACCGTCCATTACAAACAGCGCATCTACCCGGCCGGCACTCATTGCCCTGACCAGGTCCTGCACCGGCTTGTCTGTACCCTGACGCTGCATGGAAGCAGCGTTGAAGTCCAGCGTTTTGCCGTAATTGCCAAGCATCTCATTGATCGCGTTGATCAGGATTTGCTCTCCTTTATTATTAGAGCCGGATATAACCAGGGATTTGCCGCGGTTGCTGACTAGCTCGTCTGCTACTTTTTGAATCTTACCGGCTTTGCCGCTCTCCAGTTTAGAACCGCTTACGCGAGCACTACCGGTATTGGCAGCCACTGCATTGTACAACGCAACAATAGCAGCACCCTGCTCAGAGGGCTTCACCATGATGCGGTTGTCCGCGTTGGAACCCGTTAGGCTCATGTGGCTTTCTACCTGGATATGGCGGGACATCTTCGCACCTTTCACCTTTTTGATGCGGCGGTTGGTGGCGTATTGGTTCGCAAATTCAATTGGCGAAATCCAAGTCCCCAGGAAGTCAGCGTCAAAACTGACAATGACATCAGCCTTATCGAAATGGTAGGCAGGCACTACTGACTGCCCAAAGGATGCTTCGTTAGCTTCCAGAATGGCTGAGCTCGATACCGGGTCGTACATGACTACTTCGGTATTCGGGTAAGCCGCTTTGAAGTCCGCAAAAGCTTGCTTTTTCGTTGGGCTCATAATGGTGTTCGCCACAATCCGAATGCTGGAGCCGGCGGACAACTTGCCCATGATTTCACCGTCAATATCTTCCCAGGACGGCCCACGCTCGTTGCGGTCAGCCGAACGCTGAATCTTACCCTCCTGAACCCGGTAAGGCCCATCAAGGCGATTGGTATCGTAAAGGCTTAGCACGCTCGCTTGAGCACGGGCGCTTGTACCGCCTTTGGTTATTTTGGAAAGGGTATTGCCTTCTATTTTAATGGGACGGCCCTCGCGGGTCTTCACCAGCACCGGGCAGTAGTCACCGCCCTGTACAAAGGAAGAAGCATAGTAAGTAGCGACTCCCGGAACAATCTCGTCTGGCTTGACCACATAGGGGACAGCGCGCTTAATCGGGACTTCACAGCTTGCTGCCAAAGTCGCAGCGCCCAGTCCAAATCCGAGGTATTTGAGGAAGTCCCGGCGGGAAGCTTCCGTATCCATTGCGCCTCCTTTGGAAAGGCTGTCCACAACGGGAAGTTCTGTGAATTCGTTTTTGTTTGTTTCCAGGTAGCTGGGATCGTTTTGCAGTTGCTCCACACCGATCCAAACACCATTGTTTTTATTCTTCATTGCTACTTTTTTCAGATTCAATTCGGCTAATGAGGTTAATAGTGGCACTTTTGGCACTCAAGCCCGCCAATGTCTTCTACCGTTACTTTTTCACGCTCGCCATTAGCGATTTCTTCGTGGTAACGGGTGTAAGACTTGTAGTACTCGTTGTCATCAAACTGTACCTCTGTCTGACGGTGGCAGTTGATGCACCAGCCCATAGAGAGCGGAGAGTGCTGCTTGGCAACTTCCCATTCTTCCATTGGGCCGTGGCAAGTCTGGCATTCTAATTGACCAACCGTTACGTGCTGTGCGTGGTTAAAGTACACGTGGTCCGGCAGGTTGTGAATGCGTACCCACTCAATAGGTCCCTGAATCTTTTCCTTAGTTGGATTGGTCAGTGAGGAGACGATGCCTTCCCACTGCTCTTCGATAACCTTTTCCCCTTCACTGTCGATTGAGCCGTTCTCCTTTACGTAGGTGTCGGCAATCCACTTCTTGTAGACTTTCTCGATATCGTCCTCATTCATTTCCTCGTAGTTGTCGAGGTAAGTGTCTGCTGAAGGGTCATAACCGATAGAGGCATATATTTTAGTCAGCTCGGCCGTTCCGTACTTGGAACCGACTTTGATAGCACGGTGGCAGTTCATACAGGTATTGGCAGCCGGGATTACCGAGTGCTTCGAGCGGCGTGCACCGTCGTGGCAGTACTGACAATCTATCTTCTGTAAGCCAGCGTGTGTCTGATGCGAGAATTTAATAGGCTGATCCGGAGCATAACCCTGCTGACGACCCAGCATAATGGCATTATTAACGGTCGTGTAACCCCCCAGCACCACCAGCGCGAAGATCACGAATGCGATCAGCCCCTTACTGGTCAGAATTTCCACCAGTGAAGTGCGGCGGGCATTGGAATCGCCTTCGCGCACCTGCACCATGTAGTTCAGGTTGGAAACAATACGGGCAAGTACGATAGCAAGGATACCCAGGATTACCGCCAGGGCTATAAACAAAGGCGTGTTATTGGGTTTTTCCTCCACAACAGCGACCGCAGCGCCACCACCAGCCGTATCTTTCTTATCTGCACCGGTGTAAACCACCTCAATGTAAGCAAGGATGTTATCAATCTCCTGATCACTTAGGTTCAGAAAGTTATTCATGACGGTCGGCTTCCAGTCTGCCCACAGCTCTACGGCGCGGGGGTGCCCTTCGTTAATCATGGCTTGTGACTGGCGGATCCATTTGTAGAGATCCTCTTGCGGGTAGTCTGCCCACCGTTCTTCAAGACCACCCAGGGCAGGACCGGTAAGGTCATCCCTCATGTTCTTGTTGTGGCAGGTCGCACAATAGTTGCGGAAGAGCGTCTTCCCTTCGTCAATATTGGCGGTACCGCCACCTTCACCTTCTTCCTGAGCTATCGCCGGCAGTGCAAATACTGCCATCGTCAGGAGTAAAAGGACTCGGCTAATCAACTGCTTATACGTCATCTTTATGATGCTTAATAGTTTTATGGTAAATCAACAATTGCTTGTTCTGTCATTCTATTGTCAGCGCAAATATAGAATGCACTACCCTCTTTTAACAATAAAAGACTGAAACCTTCCACTATTTAGATTGTATCTAAACAGTGGGGGAATTCCTTGTTGCGCTTGACTTGAACGAACCGACGAGTCGGGGATTTTGCGCAATTTTGTTTTATATTTTCGCCCTTAGGCAAAATTAAATTCATCGTTACTTCGTACAGTATTTCAAACCCTTTACACCGCGACCTGCGCGCGTATCGGCGGATCAGGGGTATAACCGATGAGTTCGAAGTCTGAAAACGAGAATTCAAACAGGTCCTTCACTGCGGTATTGATTTTCATCATTGGAAGTTTACGTGGAGATCTCGTAAGTTGCAGCAAGGCTTGGTCTCTGTGGTTACTATATAAATGTACATCCCCAAAGGTATGGACAAATATACCGGGTTTCAGTTCACAAACTTGTGCTACCATTATCGTCAGCAAGGCGTAAGAAGCGATATTGAATGGTACGCCCAGGAACACATCTGCCGAACGCTGGTATAACTGGCAAGACAATTTTCCGTCCGCTACATAAAACTGGAAGAGCACATGGCAGGGCGGCAGCCCCGATTGCGCCATAGCCGGGATATCCTGTGGGTTCCAGGCCGTTACAATATGCCGGCGGGAGTCCGGTTTACTTTTGATCTGCTCCACCACACCGGCTATCTGGTCAATGCCCCCGAAGTTGCGCCATTGCCGCCCGTAGACCGGTCCCAGTTCGCCCCACTTTTCGGCGAAAGCCGCATCAGATTTCACTTTTTCTTCAAAGTGTTTGAGCTCCGTTTTCCATTCGGGGCTGTACTTCGGGTATTTGTCCTCAAGGTCATTGGCCTTCAGGTAATATTGAAAAGGCCACTCATTCCATATCCGAACACCGTTTTGTACCAGGTAGCGAATGTTGGTATCGCCTCTCAGGAACCACAGCAGCTCGTGGATGATGGATTTATAGTAGACCTTTTTGGTGGTCAGCAGCGGGAAGCCTTCAGAGAGGTCGATATGCATTTGATACCCAAATACACTGGTTGTACCTACTCCGGTACGGTCTTCCTTTCGGACACCATTGTCTATAATATGCTGCAATAGCTCGTGGTAGACCTGCATGCCAAATACTTTTACTCGTGTGTTTGAATAAAGCCTAAGTGTAGGTTTTGGAGGACAAAAATAAAAAGGTCTGACAACCAGCCCAGCCCTCAGACGTTAAAATAAAAATATTTATTTAATGAAGAACAACACTTTCGCGCTTAAGCTTCTTACTATCAGCCTCCTATGCTTTTTAGCCGGCCATTCTACTGCACAACAAAGCGGCCAGTGGGAGCTTAAACGGCAATCTGACGGGCTAAATGTTTATCTCCGGGATGCCGCCGACTCCGATGTCAAAGAGATAAAAATTGAAACCACCCTCGATGCTTCCCTGCATGCCGTAGTGGCTGTACTCAAAGATGTGCCCGTCTATGAAGACTGGATTTACAAATGCCAGAAAGCTTACCGCTTGAAGCCGGCTGAGCAAAAGTCCAGCCTTTACTACTGCCAGGTCGACTTTCCCTGGCCGATGAGCGACCGGGATTTTATCGCACAAAGCCAACTGCGGCAGGACCCGGAGTCCCGCACCGTTTACATTGATGTGAAGGGACAGCCCGACCAAAAGGACGAGGTGGAAGATGTAGTGCGTATCCGGAGCCTGGATATCCACTATGAGCTCCGTCCACTGCCGGGCAATAAGACTTACATGAGCTACCGGCTGCACTCTGACCCCGGTGGCGCCATCCCGGTCTGGCTCGTTAACATGGTCGTCGACAATGGCCCGGTGAATACCGTAAAGGGCATGCGGGAGATGCTTAAGTCAGAAAAATATCAGAATGCACAGTTTGCTTTTTTGCAGTAACCCTTTTTCCAACTTTCCGCCCCGGCTGATGTTGACCCATTTTGAAAAATGACCACACTGACTATGGCTTACCGCAGTATGATGGACGCGGTCCGCGACCTGGAGCGCCACGGCAAACTCGTCCGAATCAAAGAAGAAGTAGATCCCAACCTGGAAATTGCCAGCATCCACCGGCGTGTATTCGATGCCCAGGGGCCAGCGCTGTTCTTCGAAAAAGTAAAGGGCAGCCCCTTCCCTGCCCTATCTAATATTTACGGCACCTATGAGCGGACCGAGTTTTTATTTCGCCATACGATCAATCAGGTACAGAAGGTCATTGAGCTGAAAGCAGATCCGGCTAACTTCTTTCAGACCCCTGGCCGTTATCTGTCGGCCCCCTTTACCGCACTGTCTGCTCTGCCTATGCAAAAACGCATGGGCGCACCTATCCTGCACGGAACCACCACCGTCAGCCAACTCCCACAGGTTAAGTCCTGGCCTATGGACGGCGGGGCTTTTGTCACCCTGCCACAGGTGTTTACCCTGCCGCCGGGCGAGCAAAGCATCATGCAGTCCAACCTCGGTATGTACCGGATACAATTATCGGGCAATGACTATGTGCCGGACCAGGAAATCGGCCTGCACTATCAGCTCCACCGGGGTATTGGCGTGCACCATACGGAGTACAATAAAAGCGAAGAGCCGTTCCGGGCGTCTGTATTTGTAGGCGGCCCGCCATCGCATGCCTTTGCAGCTATTATGCCGCTGCCGGAAGGCTTGTCTGAGCTGACCTTTGCCGGGATGCTGGGCGGGCGCCGCTTCCGGTACGTCCGGCAAAACGGGCATGTCCTTTCTGCCGATGCTGATTTTGTGATTACGGGCATCATCCGGAAGGGGGAGAAAAAACCAGAAGGCCCCTTTGGCGACCACCTGGGCTACTATAGCCTGCAGCACGACTTCCCGGTAATGGAGGTGGAGAAGGTATACCATCGTAAAGATGCGGTCTGGCATTTCTCCGTGGTGGGCCGCCCGCCACAGGAAGATTCGAGCTTCGGGTACCTGATTCATCAGCTCGTAAAATTGCTCACACCTCAGGAGTTCCCGGGGATCAGAGAGATTAATGCCGTGGATGCTGCTGGCGTGCACCCGCTGCTACTGGCGATCGGTAGTGAGCGGTACATGCCTTTCCGCGAGCGCAAACCAGAGGAGATTCTCACACAAGCCAATCGAATTATAGGCTCCGGGCAGACTTCCCTGGCAAAATTCCTCTTTATTGCAGCCCACGGGGATGCTCCGGGCCTGAGTACACATGATATCCCTGGTTTCTTCCGCCATGTGCTTGAGCGCATCGACCTGACACGTGACCTGCACTTCCATACCAAAACCACTATCGATACGCTCGACTACTCCGGCAGTGGCTGGAATTCGGGCTCTAAAGTGATCGTTGCCTGCTGCGGGGATAAAAAGCGGGAACTAACCGCTGAGCTCCCTGCCAGCTTCAACTTGCCTGCGGGCTTTCGCAATCCAAAATTCGTACAGCCCGGCATCCTGGCCATTCAGGGCCCCGCCTTTTCCGGTGAGCCTTCCTATCAGGATGCCCCTAATCTGACCGACCACCTGCAGCACTTCGACTGGACCGGCATCCCCATGATTGTTCTCTGCGATGACAGCGACTTCCTTAGCGGACCGATCAATAATTTCCTTTGGGCAGCCTTCACCCGTGCGAACCCCTCCCACGATATCCATGGTGTAGAGGCCTTCGTAGAGCATAAACACTGGGGCTGCCGGGGTCCTATGGTTATTGATGCCCGGATCAAGCCGCACCATGCACCTCCCCTTATTACGGACAAGGAAGCGGAAACGAAGGCGGATCGGTTCTTCCAAAAAGGTAGTGTATTGGAGCAATGGGGGTAGCAGGGGAAGCAGAAGCCAGAGATAGGTTCCAGTGCTTAATCCCACTCAATCATCCCTTCCGGGTCAAGTAAATAGGCGAGCCCGAGGAGGACAGCAAGAATCAGGACAAAAATCAGGAGGAACCACAAAGCGTTCAACAACACCCGGTACCAGGGCTTGCCCTTAGGGCTAAAAACACGGGCACTCCAAAGGAATAGTGCCGCGAAGAAAAAAAGCGTACTTAGCCTGTTGCCAATCAACAGGTAAAGCAAATCATCAAACAAGGTGAACAAGGTCGCCCACAGCGCAAAGAGGTAAATTGCAGCGGTGAAGTGCTCCGGAAAACGGTGCCGTTGCCGGTAATACACAGCAGCCGTGGAAAGGGCAAGCAAGGGAATCATCAAAAGAAAAAGGAAGAGTTGAGGAGAGAAAAAAGCCCTCAGCGAGTCTGAAATCCCACTCAGCCGGACGTCCATGCCCAAAATATCCTGATCGACAAACGCCAGGTGCACCCCAATCACAAACAGCATGTAAACCACCAACTGGCCAGGAGACAGGTAATACCCCCGAAATCCAGACCAGTAATTTTGGACCACAAACTGTGGTTGTGTCAGTAATTGCCGGAAAGTCCCCAGCACCGAGCGTTCCGGGGTCAGGAGGCCCGATAACCAACCACCGATGACATCCCAGGTATTGACCCGGCGGCCAAGATAGTGCTGCCCGCAGGTAGTGCAGTAGGGGCCCTGAAGTTCGGTCTTGCAAATAGTGCAGGTGCTAATAGCTGCCATAAATGAGGTTTTGAACCTTTAAATTAGGGCTTTTATGCTATTTCTGCTAATGCCCTAAGCCCAATTTCCTTAGAGATGCTATGTTAGCATAGCGTCTCTAATATAAAAACAGGGCACCTCTCAAATCTCCTGCGCTGACAGGGAAAGCAGGAAAAAAAGAAACAGGGCAACCCAAAACCAGCGCAAATCGTTATCAAACACGTAAGCAAATAAGATTCAACCTTAAAACTCAAATCATGTCATCTATACTCCAGCTCGTTGGCAATACCCCCCTGGTAGAAATTAAAAGCATCATCAGCAAACCAGGCGTGCGCGTCTTTGGCAAGCTCGAAGGGCAGAACCCGGGCGGTAGTGTAAAAGACCGGGCGGCTTACGGTATGATTAAAGGAGCGATGGAGCGTGGCGATATCAAGCCGGGCATGAAACTGGTGGAAGCGACAAGTGGCAATACAGGCATTGCCCTGGCCATGATCGCCCGTAGCTTCGGGATAGGTATTACACTGCTCATGCCGGATTCGGCAACTGCAGAACGGGCACAGGCGATGCGGGCTTACGGTGCAGAGGTGATTCTCACGCCAGGTGAAAAGGGCGGCATCGAATACTCAAGAGAAAGAGCAGAAGCAATGGTGGCGGAAGGCGGTTATTTTATGCTCAATCAGTTTGCCAATCCAGACAACTGGGGCGCCCACTACCGCAGTACCGGTCCGGAAATCTGGCGGGATACCAAAGAAAAGGTTACCCACTTTGTCTCCAGCATGGGGACCACGGGGACGATCATGGGGACCTCCCGTTTTTTGAAAGCACAAAACCCGGATGTTCAGATTGTGGGCGTGCAACCTACTGATGGGTCTAAAATACCAGGTATCAGGCGCTGGTCACCGGCGTTCCTGCCCAAAATCTACGAACCGGAATGGGTAGACCAAATCATTGATGTATCTCAGGACGAAGCTCAAACCATGATGCGCCGTCTGGCAAAAGAGGAAGCTATTTTTGCCGGAATGAGCAGCGGCGGAGCCGTGACAGCAGCAGCCCGGCTCGCCCAGGAACTGGACGAAGGGCTAATCGTCTGCATTATTTGTGACCGGGGTGACCGCTACCTCTCTTCCGGGATTTTTGAATAGTGATGCTGGAGTTCTTTCTGTGCACTTTGCACCACATGCAGTAGCTTACTGCAGGATTCCTGTAGCCATAACCAATCGGGCTCATTTTCTCTGGTCATGCGCTTGATTTTGGCGCATACCATCTCTTGTTGTTTCAGACCTATTACAGCCAGATTGGGCTTGATTTTATGGATAACCCCATAAAGCCCCCCAGCCTCCTTCCTTTTTAGATGCCCCTCTATGCTTTCAATGGCCTCTGGAATTTCCTGCATAAAGGTGACCAGCATATCCTGAATAAAATCTTCATCTCCCCCGCTCATAGCATACAAGTAGGACAAGTCCACCCGCTCCGCCGGGGCCTCCTCTGTAGGCGGTTCTATATCATCTTCTACCTGTGGAACAGCGCATGTCAGCCATTTTTGCATAACGCGCTTCAGAAGTTCAGGGGCAAATGGTTTAGCGATAAAGTCATTCATACCGGAAGCTAAGCCACGGTTCCGTTCCTCCAGAAGAGCAGCGGCGCTAATGGCAACAATTGGAGTCTTTATATTTTTCCCCACCAGCCGGATGCGCTTGGATGCTTCAAGCCCGTTCATCTTCGGCATATGAATATCCATCAGGATGATATCGTACTCCCTTTGAGCACAGTGGCGGATCGCCTCCAGTCCATTGGGGACAATATCTGTTGTGCAGCCAAATTTTTCCAGAATCCGAGCGATCATTTTCTGGTTCATCAAGTTGTCTTCTGCTACAAGGACTTTGGCACCATTCAGTTGATCTTGTTGAGGGGCCTCACTCTCTGACCCTATTTCTAATGCTTTTTCTTCAACTGGCAGTGTCAGGTCAATCGTGAAGGTTGATCCCGCACCGAGCTCGCTCTCAACGGCAACAGCCCCATCCATTAGGGCTAGCAACTCGCGGACGATAGATAACCCCAGGCCTGTGCCAGCCTGTCCCTGCCCAACAGTCTTGTCCCCCTGTTTAAACTGGTCGAAAATATAGGGCAGGAACGCTGCCTCAATACCCTGCCCGGTATCCTTTACCACAATTTGAATATCTGCTTTCCCTTCATGCTGCTGTAGCATACGCGCGGCGAGACTGATCTTGCCAGATGCTGTAAACTTACAAGCGTTATTTAGTAAATTATTCAAAATTTGTTGTAGCCACATAACGTCACCAATTAAGGAGAGCCCTTTGGGAAAGTCATGCTCGTAGAGCACCCCTACAGGCTTGTCTTTCACCCTCAACTGCCAGGATTTGTGCAGTCCGCTAAGTAAGCCGTGCAGGTCAAATGGCTTAGGGGCAAGCACCACTTCGCCGGCCTTAATCTTCGAAGCATCCAGGATATTATTGATCAGGTCCATCAGGTTGTCAGAAGCGAAGCCCATGACGTCCAGGTATTCCTGCTGATCGCTGTCGAGGTTGGTATCGCGTAGCAAATGTACCATACCGAGCATAGCGTTCATCGGGGTACGGATTTCATGGCTGACATTAGCCAGGAACTGCTGTTGAGCTTGCTGGGCCACCTCTGCCTTCTCCTGGGCAATTTTGCGCTGCCGTATTTCTTTCCTAAGCCTTTCGTGCGCCATGCACCCTTCGAGGGCAACTGCGAATTTCTTAAGCACCGGACGTAGCTGACGCAGTCCGCGGTCTGAAAGAGCAGCCTGCACTGACCCCTGAAGAAGAATAAAAGCACCGGAGTCTAGCGCCAGAAGCGCTACGTAGCCCTTATTAATATGATTAGCTTCCAGGAATGTAAGGAATGGCGCTTGATTTGCCAGCCAGACTTGTACGGGGGCTTCCGACAGCGCCTCAATAAGTGGGTGGTCAGCAGGCAATTCCTCCTGTATAGCTTTACAGGCGGGCCGTGCACACAGCAGCTGATATGCATTGGGATAGTTTGGGGCTGCTTTTTTAGCCACCCAGACGGCCCCATAGGCCAGGTTGAGGCGAGCTAGTAGTACCGATAGGAACTGTTCGCAGTTGTTGCGGGCATCTAGTCCGGCACCAACAGAAAGCGACAATTCATAAAGATCGGATATTTCGCGAACGATCTTATCCATGTCGAGAGTAGTGTTGTTGTTAAAATACCGCATCATCGGCAGCTCCTGTTGGGCTGTCCGTTGTGCTGTTTTCGTAGTGTTTGTGTTTGTTGTTCCGGGTTGTTAATAAAGTGAACCTATAACTATTGTTTTATTGAAAAATTCAAGATAGCCCTCCCCGTAGGAGGATATTTCGCCTAAACTGAGCATACCCTGCGGGCTTACTTCAGAACGCACCGCTTTGATGCGCTGGTTAATTTGTTCCAATTCCTCTTCGTGCCGGTCTCCCAGAAATAATGCCCGGGACAGACAGTCTACCACTAAAGTGTGGCGGACAATATCGGTGCTCTTTGAACGGTCTAATGTCTCCTCGACTGCTTCCGCTGCGGCAGCGATCAAGTTGTCGGCATTACCCTTCATTATATTCAGCACGGTATTCTCAGGCACTTCACCTACACAGACTAATCCGCCCTCTTCATTCACCGATATGGGGTCCCGTATAACCTCTTCGGCGTTGGACTTTGAAATTCCAAATGGATAACCTTTGGCGACTTCAAAGAAATTATCAGGAGTAAGGGTGCAGTCACAGTCTTTCTCGATATAAGTCTTATAGACCCTGAAGGCTGACTCCCAATTAAGCTCGTGAACCACGTTGTTTGCAGTACGTGTGGCCACAATCGGACCCGCTAATCGCTTCCATCCGTGTTTTACGCCTAAATGGGTATCGTAGTCCAGTAATGCTACAACAGCAGCATCCTGGACCATCCCATCCGGAGTTAAAAGGCAGGGTTTTTGCTGCAAAGACAGAGCCCCTGCACCTCCGCCGATAAAATTGACCCGATCCCCCAAACGGTCATATAGACCTGATAAATAATGAGCGATATTAGACATAAGCCCATCAATCATAATCCATGCGGTAACCGGCTTTTGGCTATCACCCAGGACTGCTGAAAAGTCGGGCCATTCGTACTCCGGTTTATCGAGTCCGGTCATAATAACCGGAGCACCTATGGCCTGTAGTTTTTTGACCACTACGCCTTCCTTATACAATTTGCTGTTATGGATCACACCCGGAAAAAGACCTCCCACAAAAGAAATTTTTTCCTGATTGAGGCGCTCAATTAACCCTGACAGGTCCAATACATCCGATTCAGCCACGAGCAATACAATCAAATCCTGAGGCCGGATATCCATCTCCAGAATTCTATCCGTAATTTCGTTATAGTCGCCTGACTGAATATACATAACTCAGGTGGATTAGGCATTGAGTCGCTGACACAATGCAATTAAAACTCGCTGTTTTGAAGGCATGGCTAAGCAGATGGCTAGTGGATTGATTCGCAGATGCCTGACCTTTTATAGCTCAGCACCAGTGAAGGAGTCAAGCGTAAAAAAGCATCAAGTAATCCGGATTAGTCGCACTAGTGCTGAGGGCGAACCGTAAGTTAGCTGATCAGCATGAGTTTTTAGACTGGAAACTTTTTAATCGAACTGTTTGCGCGATTCTAACTTGACCGATTTTCAGAATATCACGAATAAGAATGAGCATAAAATAGCTCAAGCACCGCTAAACAAATTCAGAAAAGGTAGACTAGGCTAAGAGAGAAAAATTCCTGGATACTGTAATAATTGTAAGGGGGGATTCCTAACAGGTAAATTTATAGGTAAGCCAAAGTTATAAAATTTCGCCTGAAATCAAAATACTTTTCAACTACTATGTGCCAAATGAGAGAGAATAGGTGATCATGGCGCTGACACCCCGATCTTCAAGGTAGTATATGCCGCTTAGCGACGCGCGTTTAATAAGTGTCGTGTTTGGCTAGGGTAGTGATTTTTTCTTTAGCCGACCTGCCCGCCGTACTGACTAAGGCAGGCGGGGGCGAGGGTTCCCAACCTTAGTGGGGCTAAGGGCGGCGGTTCCTCAACGCTGGATAAAGGAAAAAGCACTCCTAGAAAGCCGATAGTTATTGATCGCGCGCCGCTTAGTTGGTTTTGTTCTTCAACAAACTCCTCAGCAACCCTCGGGCCTCCGAGATCGTATGTTAGCCCTCACTACAGAGCGGGAAGGATTTTGATGCCCGCTCCAGCTATCAGGCTTCCCGATAGATTGCGACCTTAGCTGACTTGCCCTTACTAACCCAGCCCCGGTACATCCCTTCAGAGTTGAATGGCATTGCAATATGACCCTGTCGATCTACCGCGATCAGGCCACCGTCTCCGCCCATAGCAACCTGTTTGTGGTTGATGACATGGTCGGCCGCTGCTGCCAGGGATAACCCCTGATACTCCATCAGGCAGGAAACATCGTAGGCCACTACCCCACGCAGGAAGTATTCACCGTAACCCGTACAGGAAATCGCGCAGGTGGCATTATTAGCGTAGGTGCCGGCTCCGATGACGGAGCTATCTCCTATCCTGCCATATCGCTTGTTAGTCAGGCCACCAGTCGAAGTGGCTGCGGCAAGATTGCCTTGCAGGTCAAGCGCTACCGCACCAACGGTACCAAATTTGTCGCTGTGGTCAAGTTGCACCCGGTTTTCAGCCCGCGCTTCTTGCAATTGCTGATAGCGGAATTTTGAGAAAAAGTAATCCGCCTCTTCAATAGGTACTTTTAAATCCCGGGCAAAATCCTGGGCACCGGACCCACAAAGGAACACATGGTCACTTTGTTCCATAACCAGACGGGACAACGCAATCGGATTTTTAACACCCTCCAACATCGCCACAGCACCCGCATTGAGGGTCGCACCGCACATAATAGAGGCGTCCATTTCATTGCGCCCGTCGTGGGTAAATACGGAACCACGCCCGGCATTGAAGTGCTCGCAGTCTTCCAGGCTTTTAACTGCCTCCTCTACGGCAGTAAGGGCACTCCCTCCTGCCGCCAGCGTTTGTTCGCCAGCGGCCAGGGCCTGCCCCAGGGCATGGCGGTGCGCTTGTTCTTGTTCTTTGGTCATTTCAGAACGCAGTATGGTGCCTGCCCCTCCGTGTATCGCAAGAGAATAGGTTGTCATAAATTGGTTTTATTCGGCATCCCACCAAAAACGGTCCTGCAGATCAGGATTTTCGGCGGGAAAGCTGTTATTGAATAGGCGTTCGTTTTGGGGGTAGATGAACCGGCGGGGAATCGCTCCTCCCGGATTCTGTGGATTCTCTCCATCCGGGTTGGGTGCCAATTCCGGAAACCCCGTACGCCGGTAGTCTGTCCAGCCTTCGATCTGGGTAAAATGAGCCAGATATAATTGCTGAAGTACAGTGCGCAGATTCGCAGTAGCATCGCCATCCAGCGTAGCGTGCGCAGCCAGATAAGTGCTCAGTTCTTCATCCGGGATGCCACCAGTGACTTCCTGAATGTGGTCGCGGACTCCTTCCTGCAGGGCCTGCTCGGCTCCCTCTTCACCAGCTCGAAGGCGGGCCTCTGCTTCCAGAATTTTCAACTCCGGGTAGGTAATAATTGGAACAGACGCAAATTCTCCAGCGTAAAAATCACCCACCCTTTCCAAACCAAAAGAACGGCGGATAAACCTGTCTTTCCGGGGATCGTCCAGCTCATCGATCAGATTAGAAAAATAGGGATCAATCTCCACGTAGGGGGTATTTTTAAAATAGATAAACCAGGGGTTTTGTTCAGCCTCAGTAAAGCCATAGGGGTACACCAGCCCTTCGCCCGGAGCCTGAAAGGCATTCTCTATTGCGGTAAGTGCCTTTAAGGGGGCATCAGCATCCCGCTTTATGGTATGCATATAGAAACGAGCCTTCAGCGCATGGGCAGCCTTGCCCCACAGTGCCAGGTCGCCCTGGTAAATAGCATCATCGTCACCGGGAGACCGTGTGCTTTCGCCTTGCAAGTCCTGAATCGCTTCGTCTAAAAGGGATTGAACCGATGTGTACACTTCCTCCTGAGCATCATAGGAGGGTTTGAAATTCCCACCGCCCTGAAAAGACTGCGTATAGGGAATATCGCCCCAAAGGGAAGCAGCCGTACCCAGATTGAGCGCCATCAGTACCTTAGCGACGCCGGCGTAGTGCGCGGCTCCATCGGCTTCTGATTTCTCAATAATGATATTGAGGATATTGAGCGGCCCGTTGTAGAAGTCTTGCCAAATGGGGTTCATATTAAAAGCCTCATCCAGCAAGTAGCTTTCAACGGTGAGGGCGCGGTTGTCGACGCCAAGGAAGTACTGGCTGAAAATGCCAGCGATAACCGCTGCCTCTTCCGAGAGGTTTTCTGTGGTTTCCTCTATCGCAGTGGGCAGAAGAACGGTGACCGGCACATCAGTGGGGTCATTGGGGTTAATATTGGTCTCTTCCAGCTCGCAGGCAGCGAATAAAATAGCGCCAGTTAGAAAGAGGGAAATATATCGAAGTAGCATAATACTCATCTTTTAATCTGATTAAAATCCAATTTTCAGGTTGACGCCAAGACTACGGGTATTGGGGGTATTGAAGTAGTCGCGGCCAAAGCTATTGCTTGCACCCGCAAGGTTCGTCTCAGGGTCAATACCGCTGTAATCGGTGAACAGGAAGAGGTTGCGCCCACTGATCCCAAGTTCAAGGCTGCGCAATGGCAAGTTGCCGGTAATGGTTTCGGGAAAGCGATAGCTGACCGTCAGCTCGCGCAGGCGCACCCAGGAGCCATCTTCAATAGAGGCTTCTGATATGCCCGCAAATGGATATCGCCCGTAGTAGCGGGAATCGAGTCGGATGGGGATCGTATTGGGCTGCCCAGATACATCTTCTCCGTCAATGACGGTCCCTTCAGCGTAAACGCCTTCTTCCACCACTTCTTCTTCCCGGTTTTCGGTGCTCTTGTGGATGCCCAGGTTTTGCATAACGCCCACTGTGCCATTGTAAATATCGCCGCCCTGACGAATGTCGAGCAGGGCAGAAACAGAAAGCCCTTTAAAGGTAAAGCTATTGCGGAGCCCCATGATCCAATCGGGGTTAGGGTCACCAACGATGCCAGGGTCCTGGGGATCATAAATGGGATAACCTTCCGAATCAATGAGGCGGTTGCCGGTAGCATCCCGCGACCAACGGGTACCATACAGTACGCCGAAGGGCTGCCCTTCAATCGCCCGGTTGTTGGTGGAAGCTACACCGGCGGAGCCAAAGCTCAAGTCGGGCACGCCCTCGCCAAGTTCCTCTACCGTATTTTCATTTGCTGTGAAGTTGAGATCAACGCTCCAATTGAAATTACGGCCTTTGACCGGAGTGCCGCGCAGCTGAATTTCAACGCCCGTATTGCGTACACGACCAGCATTGGTAATAGCGCTGGCAAAGCCGGTGGAGAAGGTGATGGGCACCGCCAGAATTTGATCCACACTTTCCAGGTCGTACCAGGTAAAGTCAATGCCCAGCCGGTTCTGGAAGAACCGGAGGTCAGCACCGATTTCCAGAGTGCGGGTCTGTTCGGGCCGCAAATTAGGATTCCCGATAGAAGTAGCGGGGCCAAAGGCAGTCTGCCCCTTCACCGGACTGCCCAGCACGAAGAAGTTGTCCAGCGCGTAGGCGAAGGCGTCCTTACCGATGCGGGCGTAAGAAAATCGGAGCTTACCAAAGGAGAAAATCGGGTTGGTGGCCAGGCCAAGGGGCTCTGTAAAGACAAAGCCCAGGCTGTAGCTGTCATAAAAGAAAGGGACTTCGGTAGTTGGCAAAGTAGAGGACCAGTCCCAGCGCCCGGTAAAGCTAAAATACAGGTAGTCGCGGAAACTAAGCTGCCCATCGTAAAAAGTACCAAGAATGCGGCGGCGGGTCACGTTGTCATCTGCAAAAGTGACCTGAGAGACGTTGGAAATATCGTAAAAGTCTGGGATGATAAAGTTCTCCCCCTCCGTTACATTTGAAAACCCGCGCTCACTAAAGTAATTATGCCCCAGCGTCACGCGCCCTTTGAAGTCTGGCGAAATTGTGCCCTGTGCGGTAAGCAGGAAATCGGAATTGAAGCTGCGATAAGAGTACAGGTCATTGAAGATAACACCAGTGCCAAATTCGTTGCTGTTGTTGTCCCAGTAGGAGGAGCGCTCTTCAAAGTAGTAGTCGGTACCAGCTCGGTAGGAGGCGCTGAGCCAGTCCGTGAAGGTGTACTCAAACCCTGCATTGCCAATGATACGGTTGACCCGGTCCTGGCTCAGATTGCGGTTGACTGACCAGTAGGGGTTATCGTAGGCGCTCCAGTACGTGCGCTGTGTGCCATCCGGGAAGGAATAGGCAGCGGGGGCATCTTCGGCATTATCGATTCCATTAGCAAGGTCGAAAGTAACGGGCCCGCGGGTCAGACCAAGCATAACGCCCGAAAGGTTAGAGCCCCGGTTGGTACGGTCGCCACCAGAATTGGAATAATTGGCAGAGGCGGAAACTTTGAGGCGGTCATTGATGCGGGTATTGCCGGAGACCTTCAGGGTAAAGCGTTCAAAGGTGCTGTTCGGCACAATACCCGTTTGGCGCAGGTAGCCACTGGACACGAAATAATTGGTCTCCCCGTTGCCTCCGCTGGCACTAAGGTAGGTATTGGAAGTCACTCCGGTATTGAAGAAATTATCGAGGTTATCAAAAGGGACAACCGGACGATCAGTCGCGGTAGGGTCACTTTGACCAACGATACGCCCCAAAGCGCTGTATCGGTAAGAATCGTCACCATCGTAACGCAGGGTGTCAATGCGGGGCCCCCAGGAGCGGTTTGACTCGCCCGGTCCCGCGTAGACGGGCACTCCACCGGAAAGGGCACCCTGTGCAAAAAGCCGCTGCTGCTCCGGCAGTTGGTTCACCTGATCAAAAGTGACCGATTGTGAGAAGCTGATACCTCCGCCCTCCTTGCCTTTTTTGGTGGTGATCAGGATGGCACCATTGGCAGCGCGTACGCCATAAAGGGCCGTAGCCGCTCCGCCCTTGAGTACGTTGATGGTTTCGATATCATCCGGGTTGATGTCGATTGCACGATTGGACTGATCTGTGAAATTAGAACCCGCAAAGCTATTGTCGATAGGCACACCATCGATGATGAACAGCGGGGAGTTCTCATTGAGGGAAGTGCGCCCGCGAATAACAATATTAGCAGAGGCACCGGGGTTACCAGAACTGCTGATCACCTGCACACCGGCTACTTTAGAGCTCAGGGCATTTACAAGATTGCTTTCACGGGAGTTGACCAGCTGTTCGCCGCCCACTTCTTCGGCGGAGTACCCCAGGGCTTTTTTACTGCGCTCGATCCCTACGGCAGTGACTACGACTTCATCGAGGACTTCGGCCGACTCGCTCATCCGTACATCAACGGTAGACCGGTCACCGATGGGCACCACAAGTCGATTATAGCCAATGTAGGAAAAAACAAGGGCGGGGGTCGGTTTGTCCACATTAAAGCTGAATGCACCATTCACATCGGTGATGGTGCCCACACTAGGGTTGCCTTTCACAAAAACACTTACGCCAATGAGCGGCTGGGGAGGATCGGCATCGTCGGTTACCGTACCGCTGATGGTGCGCTGGGCCATAAGCGGCAACACACCAAACAGGCACACACCAATTGTACTGAGGATACGTTTGTACATCTCGAAACGAATTTTGAAGGCTGGCGAATTTGCACCAGCAGCGTAAAAAATAGGATAATCAACTGTAGGTGCTACAGCTGTTCGAAAAGGAAATGGAATAGGCGGGTTTAGCAATCAAAGATAGGCTGCAAGCCAGAGAGACTAGGTGTCTCTTGCAGGAAGCAGGTCGTTTTGACCGGTAATATGGCTTGTTGAATTCGCATCTTTTCTTTTATGGCTGATGCAAAAATATGGTTTTGTACCAATACCGCCAAATGAAGCTGCTTTTCACCGCTCTGAAGTACCGGAATCCACCGCCTCGCCACACGAATACCATCTGATATATGGATGGAGAATTTTTTTTTCTTAACTTTGAACTTGGATTATAAGTAGTCATTGATTTCTATGATCACTCAATATCAAATAATCACGGTGCCCCATCCTACCCACAAGCAGCTTAGCTTGATGGGGCTACAGCCTATTTTCGACTGCTAATTCCCCTTTCTCTTTGGTCTTCCTCCCTGTACTGTCCATGACAGCACATCTATAACTGTTGGCATGGAGGCAGGGTCTCTATAACTATTCCTTTTTTTACTAAAAAAAATTTGCGATGAAAAGACTAATACAACTTGTCTTGGTAGCCGTAGTGCTGGCTACCGTACCTACAACTGCACAAGAAACCATTGTGTATGATTTTGAAGACGGCGTAATGCCGGAAAGCTTCACCCTGATCAACCGGGATATGCTCGTGCCCAATGAGCCGGATGATGCGGGCTTTGCGGATACCGCGTGGATGGTGATCGAAAGCGGGCTGCTGGAAAGCTTTGGCGCGCTTAGCATTTCCTGGTATGTGGCTGATGCCGGTCCGGCAGATGACTGGATGATCCTGCCAAAAATCACGGTCACCGAGAACTCAACACTAAGCTGGACCGCCATTTCGACGACCTCTTCCGGCAACTTTCCGGATAGCTATCAGGTGCTGATCAACGCAGAGGAGCCGACCTTTGAAAGCTTTGAGTCGGATGGTGCCATTCTGGCTTCTTATGATCCGGAAGACTGGGAAGCGCCGCAAATGCGGGAGGCGAGCCTGGCAGACTATGCGGGTCAGAGTGTACACATTGCATTCCGCAATATTACGCCGAGCGGTGACGCGCTGTTGATTGACGATATCACCATTACGGAGGGAGAGGTTTCCAGCGTAGCCAAGATTGATAATGCTGCGTTTAAATTCAACCTGGCTCCAAACCCTGCTACCGAAGCAGGCACGTTACTACAGTACACCCTGAAGCAGGCTGCAGATGTTGTTATTGCCATTCAGGACATGAGTGGCCGTCAGGTGCAGGAGCTCCGGCAGGGGCGTTTGGTAGCAGGCCGCCACAATGTGCAGCTGAAGACCACCGAATTGCCCGCTGGCGTCTATGCCGTAAGTGTACGCACAGCTGGAAAAGTCGGTACGACCAAACTGATCGTCCGATAAGCTCTTAATTTCAGGGCCGGGCGCCGCCCGGCCCTAATCTTTTAATCTATACCCTCGATCATGATTTTCAGAACGCTCTTTTTGCTCCTCTTCTCTCCTGCCTTTATTCACGGACAGGGCTATACCAGTTTTTTTAGTGGCGATACCGCAGATGTGACCACTGAACCGATTCCCGGCATCGTCCTGGCGGGCGGTGGCGGCGACAATGATCAGGCCATGCAATGGATGCTTGAACGGGCGGACAGTGGCGATGTAGTGGTGCTGCGTGCCAGTGGCTCCGATGGTTACAATTCGTACTTCTTTGAGGATCTGGGCGTGTACGTCAATTCTGTGGAGACGATTCTCTTTAATGAGGCAGGAGCGGCCAGCGACCCCTATATCGAGGCCCAGATCCGCAATGCAGAATGCCTGTTTTTTGCCGGTGGCGATCAGTATGATTATTTGTCGTACTGGCAGGGCACCCCGGTGCAGGCCGCCATCAATTACCTGATCAATGAAAAAGGCGTGCCCGTTGGGGGGACGAGTGCGGGAATGGCCATTCTCAGCAACTGGTACTACGCGCCCTCCGGATTCTCACTTGATGCCGAAGAAGCCCTCTCTGATCCTTTTCACCCGGATTATGATGTGCTGGGGCAAAACGACTTCCTGGAACTACCCTTTCTGAACAACACCATCACGGATACTCACTACGAACAGCGGGAACGCCCCGGCCGGCACGTCGGCTTCCTGGCACGTATTGCAGAAGCGACCCAAAGCCAGTCCTTCGGTATTGCCGCCAATGAATATACTGCCGCCTGTATTGATGAAAATGGGCAGGCACGTGTCTTTGGCGAATACCCCGAATTTGAGGAAGATATTGTATTTTTCCTGCAAGCCAACTGCCAGGATGAATTCCTCCCGGAAGTCATGGAAGCGGGAACGCCCCTGACCTGGAACCGCGGGCAGAGTGCGGTAAAAGCTTACGCGATCCCCGCCCGTGTAGATGGATCTGGCCGTATGGACCTGACCGACTGGCAAACCGTACAGGGCGGGGAATGGCAGAATTGGTACGTAGAAGGTGGTACTCTCGTGCGCATCCCCGAAACCAATGGAGACTGTGCGGACGTACTCAGCTCAAGCGCCGGGCCTGGTGCAGTGGGTGGCTTTAGCATATTCCCCAACCCTGCCTCAGGAACGCTGTTTTGGCGATGGGAAGGGCAAAACCCAATCGATCAATTCACATTGCGCAGTATTACCGGGCAGGTAGTACGGCACTGGACCAATAGGGATACACCACTAAACCTCAATGGAGTGCCCAAAGGCGTGTACACCCTTGAAGCGATTGCAGACGGTCAGCTGGCCGTCAAAAAGGTGATCATCGAATAGCGCCCCTTTCTCTACAAATTCATTGCTATGAAAAAATTCCCGGACACCCTACTCATCATACTCGGCATTATGGTCGTCTTCGTTGCCCTAACGTGGATCGTCCCGGCTGGTGAATTCGAACGGACCGTAATTAACGGGCGCGAAGTCCTGGTCCCTGGCTCCTACCAACGTGTGGAAGCCAACCCACAGGGGCTGGGCGCTTTACTGCAAGGACCCGTCCGGGGATTCATCTCTGCAGCCCAGATCATCGCCTTCGTCTTTTTAGTGGGCGGTGCTTTTGGCATCATCACCAAGACCGGCGCTATCGATGCAGGCCTGCAGCGTATCATCAATTTCAGTCAGCGCCATCCACGGTACCGGCACTGGATCCTGCCCGTAGTGACCACCCTCTTTTCTTTGGCTGGTGCCACCTTTGGCATGAGTGAAGAGGTGCTCGTCTTCGTACTGATCACCATTCCGCTTGCCCTCGCACTGGGCTATGATTCGATTACCGGAATAGCCGTTTCTTTTGTAGGTGCCGGGTTGGGGTTTGCGGGCGCATTTATTAACCCCTTTACTATCGGAGTCGCCCAGGGTATTGCGGAGCTGCCGCCGGCCAGCGGTATGGGCTACCGCCTCTTCGTATGGGGTGTCACAACCACTATTGGTATCGCCTATATCATGCGCTATGCCCTCAAACTGGAGCGGGACCCCACCCTTAGCCCGGTTTATGAGTTGGACCGGAGCCGGGATCAGGGGCAACTGGGCAATGCTGAACAAATTGAGTTTACAACTGCCCACCGCTATGTACTTCTTGCACTGTGTGCTGCATTGCTGTTGTTGGTCTATGGCGTCGGGCAATGGGGATGGTACATTAACGAGATTGCCGGCCTTTTCATCGGACTGGGAATGGTGGCTGCACTGATTTCCCATCTCAACCTCGAAGCAAGTGTGGTGGCGTTCAAAGACGGAGCGAAGGAGATGATGACCGCCGCCCTTGTGATCGCAATGGCAAAAGGGCTGATTGTAATTGCGGAGGATGGAAAAATCATTGACACTCTGCTGCACACTATTGCCGGTCTGTCTGAGGGGCTTCCGAAGGCGGTAACTGTAGAAATCATGTTCATTTTCCAGGCCCTTCTTAATTTCTTTGTCCCCTCCGGGTCCGGGCAAGCAGCTTTGACTATGCCCATTATGGCACCACTGAGCGACTTATTAGGCATCAGCCGGCAGACCGCCGTACTTGCTTTTCAGTTCGGCGACGGGTTATCCAATCTCATCATTCCCACGAGCGGGGTAACGATGGGCGTATTGGCAATCGCTAAAATCCCGTACAACGTCTGGGTAAAGTGGTTTCTACCGCTCTTTTTGCTACTCTGCGTGGCTTGCATGCTTATGCTGCTGCCTCCGGTTTTAATGTTTGAGTGGCAGTGATCTTATTAGAGTTTATTAACGTAAATTTTGTATGTCCCTGAATTGTCTTTTTCACCAGCTCTGCATCACGCCTGCCTGCCGAAGTATTCGACACGCAGGCAGGTCCTCACCTTCGTAGCTTAGGCTACGAGGTTCCGGGCGTTCTCCCGCTGTTTGGCGGGACAGGTCTTGATCTGGCAAAAAATACTAATCCATGTCCTATACAAAACCTACATTAATAAACTCTACTCTAAGCCCTTTCCATTAAGAATATTCAATACCTCCCCGGTAATATCGAAGCCATCACGAGCGCTAAGCAGGCTTGACCCCTGACCGTATTGGAGGATGAAGTCGTAGCCACGAGCCTCCTGCAAGCTATCCATCAAGCTTCTGAGCTTATACTGAAAGTCAGCTGCCAGTTGTTGCTGCTCAGCACCAAGCGTACCAGACAGTTGTTCTTGTTCGGCGAGAAGCTCCTGTTGTTTTTTGCCCAGGCGCTGCTCCTCGGTAGCGATCTGATTCGGAGCCAGCAAGCCCTGCTGTACTTTAGCCTGTACTTGCCGAAACTCCTGCTCCAGCGCCTGCATACGTTGGTTGAGGCTTTGGGAGGCTTTCTGCTGACGTACAGACAAATCCTCCTGCTTTTGGCGAAAATCATCGTAGTTACTCAGCAGGCTATCGGCATCGATGTACACAATATCCAGGGTCTCGTCGGAAGCAACAGCGTCAGCCCCGGAAGAGCTATCGGCAGTGGAGCTACCGGACTGCTGTGTAAATAGATAAATGACGGCGATAAGAAGAATGGCATTGAGTGCCAGCGAAATATTGGCTTTCATTGGTATAATTTTGGGCAAAGGTAAAAAAATACGGGCTACCCTTCCGAAGAAGAATAGCCCGCAGTACAGATTTCCCTTATCCTATTTAAAAAGAGGAAGGGCTATCTTATAGTATCTAAGGGCGTGCAGCACCCAGGATGACGCGCTCTACGTGGTTCTCACCACCCGCTACATCAACATGGATAAAGTACATGCCCGCCTGCTGATTAGACAGGTCGAAACGCTCAGTTACGCTCTCGACTGCGTCAATCTGCCGCTCTTCAATGAGCTGGCCGACAGTGTTCAGAATGCGAATGTTCGCCTGCTGACCCATAACAGAGCCGAGGTTTACATTTACATCACCCGCAGTTGGGTTCGGGAATACACTGATTTCGTTCAGGGTAGTCTCGCTTGTCAGGTTACCAGCGGAGATCAGGCTTCCGTTACAACCGTCAGTAAGACCTTCAATGATAGTAATACATGCTGTGCTCTCCTGGTCGTAGATACGGATATCCACCTCCTCACCAATCTGGAAAGGACCAACGAAGTACCTTCTTGAGAAGGTCACATTCTGCAGTGCAGGCTGTCCACCATTGTTGGCAATAGTTACGGCATTAGCGCTACCCAGACTGCCCAGGTTTACAAGTACCATAAACACACCATTGTTGCAGTAAGGTACGACAGTAGCCGATGCTGTAGGAGCAACGCAGTCCGCGGGCGGCGCTGTGCAGACGAAGCTTGTTTCTGAAGGACCGAAGCTTCCACCGGAAGCTACAACATTCCCACCTCCATCAGATAGTGAGTAGCTGCCATTACCGAAGGTACAGCACATGCCATCACCAAAGGCATCGAAAATGGTATACTCGTAGCAACCAGGATCGAGGCAGAACGTTTCTGTCGTTTCATCCAGACCAGCACCGTAACTTGCTGATTCTAACAGTGTACCACCAAGGTCAGTCAACTCCCAAGAAGTTTCGCTGGAGAAGTTGTCGAAGTCAAGATCCAGTTCGAAGGTCTCACAAGTCACCACACAAGGTGCGCAGGAGCCACCGCAGTCAACGCCGGTCTCATCGCCGTTCTGAATGCCGTCGTCGCAAGTCGCACAAGGTGCGCAGGAACCACCGCAGTCAACGCCTTCTTCGTCGCCGTTCTGAATGCCATCGTCGCAAGTGGGGTCAACGACACCACCACCGGTGGAAGTAGCCGTAGCAACCCAACCACCTTCATTTACAGAGGCATCAGAGTCAAACTCTACGGTCAAGCAGCCGCTTGCGTCCGTTGAAGTGAAGATGTTATTGGCAGGGCTAGCGTCATTGGAGCCGTTTATGTCATTAGGGCCACCTTCTACGCCGCCGCCGTCTCCACCGTCTCCAGGGAAGCCGGCACAGGTTTGGAATCCTTCCTCACCGCAGCCTTCGAAAAGTAGGGAGGCAGTTGTCTCACCGTCATAGATGCGAAGGAAGTCCCAGCATGGAGAGGTTGTACGCGTTTCGACATCCACATCCAAGAATTCAATAGTGATGGTTTCACCAGCTTGGCTAGGGCAGATCACGGCTGTAGCGTTGTCGGTACTAGCCAAGTATTCGCCGGGAGCGGTAGTGTCATTGTCGCAGTCTTCACCGCCGTTGTCAAAGTACATGACTGTCTGACCGGGGTCCACTGAAAAGTTGGCAGAGCCGCTAGCCGGATGCGTGATGTCTTGTGCACTTAAGTTGACTAGCCCAATAGCAAAGAAAAAAGCTGTCAGGGCTGACAAAGTGTAATTTAATCTTTTCATAGAATTGAAAGGTTTAGATATGAAAAATTGGTTTGTTAAGGTTCAAGCTACGGTGGATTCGCGGGGTAATGCACGTTAATAGAACATCCTTTCCGTCAGCAGGAACGATAATTGAATATAAGCCAGACTTACTATTAGGGGGGATATTTTTTGACTAACTCGGGTCAAATATAGTAATTAGTTTAATAAAACCCTAACCCGAAGACAAACAAATTGTCAATTTGAGCACCGGCTCCTGTTATTACAGGCTTGCCCAATGTAGGTTTTAGCGAAAAATGTGACAGGCATTATTTAAGGTGTACAGTATCCCTCCCTAGCAAAACACTGAGCTCCAGCCCTCTGCCCCCCAGCAAACTGTCTTGCCCATTGGTCTGCCCGGTGGGGTGCCGGAGTACTATGACCTGATAACCACCATAAACCGTACCGATACGGCCACCTTCAACCAGAATAGCGGTAGATTCATCAATGCCGATCCCGGTCTGCTCAGGGTGGTCGAGCACAACGGTAATCAGCCGGTTCATGCGCATTCGCCAAATGAAATGTTGATCAACAATAGCGTTTTGGAGCAAGCCCAGACCTTCTGCTATTTCCATATTGTCAGATTCAATGGTCCGGAAATCACCGGTATACTTCTGGTGGCGGTGCTCGTTGCCCGTGATCATTTTTTGGCTCATCACCGCAGCTCCGGCGCTTGTGCCCGCGATTGTGGCGCCAGCCTGATAAGCCTCATGAATAGCATCGTAGACCGGGCTATTGGCTACCACCTCCATAAATCGGTTTTGGTCCCCGCCCGTAATGTAGATCAGGCGAGCATTGCGCAGGGAGTCTATGGCTGGTTTCGGGTACGCCCCTTTTTGAAAATTATAGGTTCTGAATAGGGATTGCTCCAGTCCGAGGTCTTCAAATTGCTGGACCGCATAGTAGGCAGCTGTGTCAGGCTCACTGCTCGACATGGGCAGGATGATGCCGTAGCCTACGCTGTCGACCCCCGAAATATCGACCAGAGACTGTACCAAAGCAGGAGGGCGCTTGCCCCCGCCAATGATAAAGAGTTTGCCAGATGGAGGAGCGGCTCTCTCATCCGGCGATGGTTCGGGCGGCCCCGAACAGCTTACAAATGAGCAATGTAAAATCAACAATAGGGATGCCAGCCGCATACTTTTCTTTTTGATCCGTGATTAGAGCGTTTATCAAAGTAGATTTTCTTTTTGATTTTTCTCTTTATTTCGACGGAAATAAATGATGCCGTTGTTCTTTGATACCTTGCGGATATTCCGCAAAAAGGACTTCGCCTCTCCTTCCAGGTGCGGAAAGTTAAAAAAAAGTTTCTGCCCCTGGGAAGTTGGCTGAGGCGGGGCATTTTTTCTTTCTGAAGGAATTTATCAGGCCAATTTTGCAGGTATTCTTTCTGAAAGGCTATTTTTGCCCACTGAAAACAGTCCTGTTAGTATTTTTTATTACCTTAGAAAAAAGGTACCAATAAACAACGTATGGGAAAGGTTATTTCTTTATTGAATCACAAAGGCGGTGTTGGCAAAACCACAAGTGCCATCAACATCGGTGCCGGGCTGGTAGAATTGGGCAAACGGGTCCTGCTGATTGACCTGGACCCACAAGCCAACCTTACGCTCTCGCTCGGCGTGCCCCGACCTCCTGTCACCATTTACGAGGCCATGCGTGGAGAATCGGGCTTACAACCGGTGACCGCCAAAGAAAACCTTGATGTAGTCGCTTCTACGCTTGATCTTTCCGGTGCCGAGATGGAGTTGATCAACGAAGCAGGCCGGGAGTTCATCTTACAGGAGCTTTTCGATCCCTTTTTGGAAGAATATGACTTTATTATCGTGGACTGCCCCCCGTCGCTTGGTTTGCTCACGCTAAATGCCCTGACGAGCAGTGACTTTGTGATCATACCGTTGCAGACTGAATTTTTGGCGATGCAGGGACTGGCCAAAATCAAGCAGGTTATCCAAAAGGTAAAATTCCGTCTGAACAAGAAATTGCAGATCGGGGGCGTTATTGCCACGATGTATGACAGCCGGAAGGTGTTGAACCGGGATGTCGTGGAGACCATTTCGAAATACTTTGGCAAGCTGCTTTTCGAAACCAAAATCCGCGATACCGTTGCACTGGCGGAAGCACCTGCGCAGCGCAAAGACATTTTTGCCTATAGCCGTAACAGTTCCGGAGCAAAAGACTACTATAGTTTGAGCCAGGAAATACTCAAACGTATGGAGCAGTTTGACCAAATGATGGCAGAGCAGGAACAGTAGGATATTTATACGCTTTTAAATTTTTGATCGTGAGCAAAAAAAGATTTACAGAAGGCATGGATAGCCTTTTCGGCCCAACGGAGGAGCAGCAGTCAGGTACGGACTGGCTTGATGCTCAAGGTACCGGGGACCAGGGTGCCCGCAAAAAAAAATCAAAGCGTTCCCCTTCTGGCAAAAACTTCTCCTCCGACCTGCAGTCTTTTCTTCAGGAAGCCTTCGATGATTCTATGGACCGGCAGCTGGAGGAACGGCAAAAAAGAGATGAAGCTACACCTGCAGAACCCAGCGTAAAGAAAAGGCACCGTCGGCCTATGGCCGGCTTGGATGCCCTTATTCGCAGCACCGTTGACCCACAACCAGTTTCTGACCCTGGCAACAAAAACCGCCCCAAACGGATTACGCTTTCTTTTGACCCCGTTAAGCTCGAAAAGCTCAAAAGCATTGCACGCGACCAGCGTACCCTATTGAGAGACGTCATCGACGAAATCGTTGAAGATTACCTCAACCGGATGGAACCCAATTCCTGATTTCACGCCAATTGCTGCCTCGAATCGTCAAACCCACCATTATAATAGACCAGTAGACTGGACTCGGACCGTTAAAGCCGGTACCTTTGTAGTATCTCTAATCTTTTCCTTCTTGTCAAGGTAAAAGCTTGTTAGTACACCGCGTACTAAATTTTCAACATTTTGAAGGGTTCTTTTTCAGCAAGCTATCCCAAAAGATTAACCCGGCTAAACCATGAAACCCCATATCCAATCGGCACGATATTTGTCGATGCTATCCTTTTTTTCAATACTGTTTTTCTTGGGGCTCTCATCAATGCCCTCGACCCTGTGGGGCCAAACCCAGTCAGGGCGGCCCAAAGTTGCCCTTGTACTTAGTGGCGGTGCGGCTAAGGGCATGGCACATGTAGGCGTCCTTAAGGTCTTGGAAGAAGCCGGTATCGAACCCGATATCATTACCGGAACGAGCATGGGCAGTGTCATCGGAGGATTGTATGCTATTGGGTACAGAGCAGATTCCCTGGAAAGACTATTATTGGGACAGAATTGGGAACAAGTACTCAGTGACCGGATTGAGCTGGAGAATGTGATCCTTGAGGAAAAAGATTTCTTTGAAAATCAGCTTTTTGAAATCGGTTACAATAGCGGGCAATTCATGCCGCCGTCGGGTCTCATCCACGGGCAGCAGGTCGATAATCTACTCAGCCGGCTTACCTTACCCGCCTACAACATTGACGACTTCTCTCAATTGCCTATCCCTTTCCGGTGCGTAGCCGCTGATATTGTTGAAGGCCAGCCCGTGGTACTCGATACCGGCAACCTTGCTACTGCGATGCGTGCAAGTATGGCGATCCCTACGGCCTTCGCCCCGGTAAAACGGGGAAACCAAATTCTCATTGACGGTGGTTTGATTCGCAATTTTCCGGTAGAAGAAGCCAAAGCCTGGGATGCTGACATCATCATTGGTGTGTACACGGGGTATGTCAAAGCAGACGCCGAAAAGCTCCACAACTTTTCTGCGATATTGATGCAATCGGGTTTTATGATGAGCGTAAAGGATGCGCAGGAGCAGAAGCCGATGGTGAATCTTTACATTGAGCCTGACTTGGTTGGGTATAGTGCTCAGGACTTTAGCAAGGCGGATAGCATTATGGCCCGGGGCGAACGAGCCGCAAGAAGTATGCTGCCCCAACTGCTCAAGCTAAGGGACAGCCTAAACGCTTTAGGGGCACACCAACCGGCGCACCGGCTGTCCATGCCAGAGCAATTCTGTTTTGAAAAAATAGTCGTTCGGGGCAACCAGCGTTATACAGAGGAGGAGATCATTGGAAGGAGCGGGCTCGAAGCAGGCCAAAGCTATGCACCTCACGCCATAGAAACAGCGATCAACCGATTGGTAGGCACCAATAAATTCGAAAAGGTCACTTTTCAACTCAGGCAAACAGACGAAGACCCCACCCTGGTGCTGCAATGCCTGGAGAGAGCACCTACCGTTTTCAAAACCGCCGTTAATTATGATAATTACAGCAGTGCCAGCTTCCGGTTCAATATGACCAGCCGCAATGTGCTGATGCCGGCTTCCCGGTTGATGATTAACAGCGTCGTCTCTGAGAACTTCCGGTTCCAATTCAATTACCTAAAGTACCTGGACGAAGCACAACAATACGCCTGGATTACCGATGTGCAATTCACCCGTGATAAAATCCCTGTATTTCAGGATGGCAGCCAAAACGAAGAATACAGCCTGATAGAAGCCGTAGTGGATTTAAAAGTTCAGAAACGGCTGAGTAACAATACGGCTGTAAGCATAGGCGTACAGCAAGAGAACCTCTATTTTAATCCCAAGGTAGGAAGCGGTTTGGTATTTGAGCGGCTCAGTTATACCAACTATAATTTGTACGCACAACTTCTCCATAATAGCCTGAACCGGAATATATTCCCCACTTCCGGCACCAGGCTTTCCCTGGAGCTAAAGGGACTTCGGAACAGCGGCTATGAAGTCAGTGGGCTCAACCCGGATGCCGGACTGGCCAGAGACTCCCTGTTCTCATTCAGACCTTACACAAAATTAAGCTTTCAGTCACAAAGTTTTCTGCCCCTCTCTGCAAGGGCATCTCTTAAAGCCTCCGCATTTGCGGGAGTGGTCACCAGCCCAAGTAACACCTTTGGTGATTTCTTCCTGGTGGGGGCACCGGAAGCCCTTAGCCGGCGGTCTATACCTTTCTACGGGTTGAATACCAACCACCTGGTGGCGCAAGCGGCAGTGGGCGCAGGGGTGGGCTACCAGCATTTTTTCAGGCAAAGCATGTTCTATTCCCTGGACGCTAATGCTGGCTTCTTCAGTGAACCGGACCGGACCGGTGAGGAGGTAATTGCCCTGCGGCAATTTATTTTGGGTATCGGACTGACCGGTGGTATTAATACCCTTATTGGGCCCGTGAAGATGACACTGATGTACCCGTTTGCAGGCAACGTTAATACTTCAAAAGAGCTCAAGCTCTTCTTGTCTATTGGGCATCGGTTTTGATCAAAACAGCTCATTGCGGCCCATCCATCAACAAATTGTTGACAACCATACGAGAACAATCAAACATAATCGTTATAATTGCCGCAATTAATACCTATTTTTGTGAAGAGCTACCCCGAATTCAACCGATGATTACAAGGTGCCTGCCACCTGTAAACCAATGGGGAAAAACGAAAGTTACTGATTGAGCATGGCGGCGAAAAAGCGCAAGAAGAAAGGGCAACTGAGCCTGAGACTGGGAATAAACGACGAGCGGATACCTAAGCTGGCTGGTATCTTGCTGTTATTCCTGGGTTTATATTTCATCATAGCCTTCACTTCCTACCTTTTTACCTGGGCATTGGACCAGGACAAAGTCTTGCGTTTTTCCTGGAAACTCCTCCTCGATAATACCGAAGAGATGGCCAACTGGCTGGGGCGCCTGGGAGCTATCGTTTCCAATATGTTTTTTTACTGGGGCTTTGGGTTGCCTTCATTTGTTATTGTAGCCCTGCTCGTCGTAACCGGACAGGCCCTTGTGCGCCGACAGCCCCTTAGTATGTACTGGCCGAAGTTCAGGCTCTGGATACTGCTCATGCTCATTTTTAGTGTTTTTCTGGAGTTTGTCGCCGGTGATGCGGATTTTCCCTGGGGCGGTGCCTTTGGAGAAGGCGTGAGCGATTGGCTCATCAGTTTTGTCGGGACTGCCGGGATGATCCTTCTGCTGATTTTCCTGCTGATCGGTGTCCTGGTCTGGAATGTCAATCCGAATTTTAATGAAATAACGCCTCAGGGTGCGGTCAAAGATACCCAGCAGTATGTTAATGACTGGGTCAGTGGCCGGCTCCCGGGCAAGAAAACGGCTGCTAAGACGGATACCTCAGACCAAGCCCGGCCGAAACCGGAAACCCTTCGGCCAGGCGGTTCAGAGAACAATTCCGAGCCTAAGCCGATTGAGCCGCCTTCCAAAGCACCCGAACCACAGTCACCGCCCAAGCCCCATCAGCAAGACCTTAGTTTTGAGGTGGTGGAAGATGTGTCGATAAAAAAGCCCGATCCACTTACCCCCGAGGATAGTGAGCTTGAGATTAAGGACCCTGCAACTGCAAGTCATCCCAACAAACCTCCGCTTTCTGTTACCCAGGAAAACCTGGACCATAGTGAGCCTTACGATCCCACCCTGGAGCTTTCCAGCTATGAATATCCGGTGAGCAGCCTCCTGAAGGACTACTCCGGGCAACGGGTGGAAATTGACCGCGCTGAACTGGAATCGAATAAGGAACAGATCATCGAAACCCTGCTCAACTATAAGATTGAGATCACAAAAATCCGGGCAACTATCGGGCCTACCATTACGCTCTATGAGATTGTTCCCGCGCCCGGCGTTCGGATTTCTAAAATTAAGAACCTGGAGGACGATATTGCCCTGAGCCTGGCTGCTTTGGGGATCCGGATCATTGCGCCCATCCCTGGCCGGGGCACTATTGGTATTGAGGTGCCCAATCGCAAGAAGCAGATCGTTTCTATGCGTGAGGTCCTGATTTCCGATAAATTCAAACGGGCAAAGATGGACCTGCCTATCGCATTGGGCAAGACAATCTCTAATGAAGTCTTCGTAGTGGATTTGGCAAAAATGCCTCACTTGCTCGTTGCTGGTGCCACAGGTCAGGGTAAGTCGGTAGGTGTTAATGCGATACTCATTTCCCTGCTGTACAAAAAGCACCCTTCACAGGTTAAGCTGGTTTTGATTGACCCAAAGAAGGTAGAGCTGTTCCCCTATAGCAAATTGGAACATCACTTCCTGTCTTTCCTGCCCAATCAGGAAGAGCCCATTACGACGGAGACCAACCGCGTAGTGCATACCCTGAACTCCATGACGATTGAGATGGATCAGCGGTATAACCTCCTGAAGAAGGCGGCAGCAAGGAATATCCGGGAGTATAATGAGAAGTTTGTACAGCGGCGGCTCAACCCCAACAAAGGGCACCGCTTTATGCCGTTCATTGTGTTGGTCATTGATGAGTTTGCCGATATGATCATGACGGCTGGTAAGGAAGTGGAATTACCGATTGGCCGTTTGGCGCAGCTGGCGCGGGCAGTAGGTATCCACCTGATTATTGCCACACAGCGCCCATCGGTGAATATCATTACCGGGGTGATTAAGGCCAACTTCCCGGCACGTATAGCTTATAAAGTGTCTTCAAAGGTTGACTCCCGGACTATTCTGGATGCCGGTGGTGCCGATCAGCTAATTGGGCAGGGCGACATGCTCCTCTCCGTTGGCGGCGAGATGGTCCGGTTACAGGGCGCCTTCGTGGATACGCCAGAGGTGGAGCGGGTTATTGATTTTATCGCTGACCAGCAGGGCTATCCCGAGCCCCACTACCTGCCTGAATTCCACGGTGATGATGAAGAGATCCAGGGCTCTTCCGGGTTAACTTATGCGGACCTGGACGAGATGTTTGAGGATGCCGCCCGCCTGATCGTTCAGAATCAGCACGGGTCCACCTCCATGATACAACGCAGGCTCAAATTAGGTTACAACCGTGCCGGCCGGATCGTGGACCAGTTGGAAGCTTTAGGCATCGTGGGCCCGAGTGAGGGCAGCAAAGCCCGGGAAGTGCTCATCTACGACGAAATTGAGCTGGAGAAGTATCTGGAAGACATTCGGAATAGGAATTGATCTGCTGCCTAACACATGAACATACCTTCATATTAGTTTGTTGTTTTTGGTGAAGCAGTATTGATATTCATGCTGTACATCAAAATTCAAAAATTATGCATATCCATCAATTTTATGACGAGGGTCTGGCACACGCCTCTTATGCTATTGTTGATAGTGGAAAAATAGCTTTAGTGGACCCGGCGCGGGACCCACAACCTTATGTACATTACGCTAAGACACATAATGCGGATATCGTAGCTGTATTTGAAACTCATCCACACGCCGACTTTGCCAGCAGCCATCTGGAGTTTCATACTACCTATGGTGCAACTGTTTATGTTCATCCCGATATGGGCGTAGATTATCCTCACAAAGCCTTGAGTGATGGAGCAACTGTTGAACTGGGAAGCCTGAAAATACAAGCCCTTGACACACCGGGGCACTCTCCGGACCATAACTCCTATTTGTTACTGGATAAAGACGGAAAACCTCATGCCATTTTTACGGGCGACAGCCTGTTTATCGGGGATGTGGGACGTCCAGACCTACGTGAAGATGCAGGCAAATTCAACCTGACCCGCTCTGAACTAGCCGGTAAGATGTACGAGACCATGCAAAAGGTATTCAAGCCTTTGCCCGATGACGTCACCGTTTATCCGGCCCACGGGGCAGGTTCGCTCTGCGGCAAAAACATGAGCGATGAAACGGTCAGCACCATTGGTGAACAGCGTACGACCAACTGGGCTTTCTCTGAAACAGATAAGATGGCTTTTGTAGAAGAACTACTGTCCGGGCAACCAAACGTACCCAAGTATTTTCCCTTTTCTGTTGAAGAAAACCGACAGGGCGTGGCCGCTTACCGGAGTAGCCTTGAAAAGGTGGCTCGGATAAAAGACCAAAGCGACCTTAACGACAACATTCTGATTATTGATACCCGTGAGGCAGAAGCCTATAAAAAGGGGCATTTAGCTAATAGTATCAATATACCGGATGACAAAAAATTTGAAACCTGGCTGGGCACCCTTATTGAGCCCGGTACTACCTTCTATCTGATTGCTGATTCAGCTGAAGCCTTGAAGACTGTGATGCATAAGACAGCTAAAATCAGTTACGAGCAGTTTATTGAAGCGGTATTTGAGCTAAAAGAAGCTCCTGGTAACGGAAAGGTTCAGATGGCAGATTTGGACGAAATCAAAGGCAACCCGGATGCCTATACCATACTCGACGTACGCAGTCCCAAGGAGCACGAGCAAGAGCCTGCTTTTGACAGTAGTGTAAACGTACCACTCGACCAATTGCTTGAAAAAGCAAAAGACGTGGGCAATGGAAAGCCCATCGCCGTGCATTGCGCAGGTGGCTACAGGTCTGCAATAGCCTCAAGTATCCTGGAGCGGGCACAGCGCAACGCGGTGCTTGATATTGGGGACAACATTAAGAAAATCCTGGACTAATACGGTTCTGTGAATTCAAACGGCTCTACCGGAATATCCTCTTTTAATGGCTTTCGGTAAGCGACATGAATACGGTCTACCTTCACATTGAGTTTTTGGTAAACCCCAACCGCTTCGAAATTGTGTGCCCGGACAGTTGTTAAATACATGACCGGATACCGTTGGACATTCGTGGGGTTTGCCATGTGCTCAATAATTACAGCGTATGCCCCCTTGTGCTGGTGATCAGGGTGGATACCAAAACCTATACCTTTGGCAATGAACTGTTTGGTCATCGCCTTTCTTATAAGTAATCTCGGAATTTTCCACCAGGAAAGCTTCCCCTTGGCAAAGCGGAGCAGTTCATTAATGTCAGGCAGTACAGCACAGAAAGCGGCTGGCTTATCGTCGAAATAAGTAATAGCAAGGGTATTGGTATCAGCTATGGCTCTGGCTTCCAGTAATATCTTCTGGACTTGTTTCGGCTCAAGTGGTTTAAAGTGTCCGTACTTGCTAAACGCAGCGTTGTAAATTTCGCAAAAATCCTGCGTGTACTTTTCCAATTGGCGGTAATCCAGATTTTTGGTAACAATATTATTGCGTTGTTTCAACCGCTTGACCACGTTACCCATTCTTTCGAACGGAATTTCATCGGTTTCACCTCTGAACGTCAGAATTTGCTCAAAGGGAATGAACCCCCAGTCTTCAAAAAACGGACGGTAGTATTCAGGTTGGTAATTTTCCTGGAACAATGGAGGGTAAAACCCCTTAACGAGCAGCCCCCAAAACTTCTCCCGCTCACCGAAATTGACGGGCCCGTCGAGTACTGTTGCACCACGGGCTTCCACCCATTCTTTTGCTTTTTCGAATAGCGCGTAGGCGTAGGTTTTGTTTTCAATGCACTCGAAAAACCCTAGCCCTCCGATTGGATGCTCCTGTATTTTATTTCGGGCGTGATCCATGAAGGCCGCCACCCGCCCCACCAACTGATTGTTATCATCACGGAGTACCCAGCATGCCGCCTCACCGTCCTTGAAGGTGTCATTGATTTTGGGATCAAAGACTCCCTCAACATCTCCCTGAAGCGGAGCGATCCAGTTGGGGTCATTTTTATAGACCAGGTGCGGAACCCTGTGAAAATCCTTCCAATCCTGTTTTGAGCGAACTTCTGTAAACTTCATAAGCCTTTGAAATTATTGGAGGCGTTCTTAGCGGGGGCTCCATAGCCCATGACACGAAGGTAGCGTAAATTCACTTTTCTAAAAACTAAAAGTAGAAATCTGCACCCAACTGAGAATCATAAACAGCCGTAGGCCCACTGACGTGGCTATATGCCAGACAGGGGCCTACTGCATAAACCCAACTTGCTATACCCATGTATTACGCGCTCTATGAGCTGCAAGTGGGTTGCGAAATAATGAGTGGTTTTTAGGCTGCTTCTTCCATTTTTTTGCGGTCCAGCACAACAAACTCCTGAACCACTACCTCCGGCGAGGTACGCTGTACCCCATTTTTATCCTCGTAAGAGTTGTACGTCAATTTACCACGCACCGCGACCTCTTTGCCCTTTTTGCAAAGGTCGCCCATTATTTCTGCCAACTTGCCCCAGGCCACGCAGCGGTGCCACTCGGTAGTCGTAATACGGTCGCCATTCTTATTGCGATAGCTGTCGTTCGTGGCTAATGAAACGTTTGTGACGGTTTTGCCAGTCGATGTTTCGAAAACTTTAGCATCTTGTCCAAGGAAACCGATAAGGGTTACACTGTTTCTGATTCCATTCATGATTTTGTGGTTTTTTGAAGACAAAGGTCTTCCATCCACTGCCGGAGCAGTGGCTAATGATTAATAAAAAGGTTTAGAAATTTAAGGTTTATACAGAGTGTGCGGCGTAGGAGCCCGCTTAATTAATGGGCATAAATTCGCTGACGATCACTTCAGAGATATAGCGCTTTTTGCCGTCTTTGCCTTCGAAGGTCCGGTGGGCAAGCTTGCCCTGTACAGCCACCTGCTTGCCTTTTTTAAGCAGCACCTGCATAATATCTGCGATGCTGTCCCAGCCTACCAGGTTGTGCCACTGTACGTCCACGACTTTCTCGCCGTTTTTGTTTTTAAAGACTTCCCGTGTAGCGATTGTTGCCCGGGCAATTGATTTGCCCTCTCCCAACTGTTTGAATTCAATTTCCTTTCCCAGGTTGCCAATCAGTTGTACGTGGTTGCGTAAGTTGTTCATGACTAATGATTTTTTGGTGATGAAATACGTTGTTGATAACTGACATCACAAAGGTGGGGGCAAATGCAAGCCGTAGCCGATAAATAAATGTTTACTTCCGTTTGTACTCGTTTGTATCCGTTTGTAAACTCTTATTCCGAATTAACACACTGATTAACAACAACTTAAAATTTACCCGTTTTTTCTTATCCGCTTAAAGGTTTTTTCCTTAAAAGCTTATACAGATGTATATTTTCAGCACTGGGAAGATGATCAGTGATTTTTCTGCCTTTTTTGTACCTTCCCTCAAACTCAATTATCCAGAACCATGAAAAATATAGGTGTGATTGGAAGCGGTGCAATGGGCAGTGGGATTGCTCAGGTTGCTGCAACCGCCGGACACCCGGTATTCCTTTACGATAACAACCCAGCTGCACTGCAACGCTCGAAGGACAAGCTCGCCAAAATTATGGCCCGCCTTGTGGAGAAAGAACGCCTGGATGAACCTACTTCACAGGCAATACAACAACGCATTACTTATGTGGACAGCCTGTACGAATTTAAGAACCCGGGATTAGTCATCGAGGCTATTGTAGAAAACCTGGAGGTCAAACGGAATGTCTTTGAGCAACTGGAGCTGATCGTCCCCCCCGATTGTATCATTGCCACGAATACTTCTTCCCTATCTATTGCAGCTATTGCAGCGGTGTGCAAAGATCCTGGCCGGGTTTTAGGCATACACTTTTTCAATCCGGCACCATTAATGCAACTGGTGGAAGTTATTCCGGCAGTGCAGACTGAGGCTACCATTGAAGAACGAGCCTGCCAAATGATTCAAAGCTGGGGTAAAACCACTGTAGTGGCTAAGGATACACCCGGGTTTATTGTTAATCGGGTAGCCCGCCCTTTTTACGGAGAAGCCCTGCGTATTTTAGAGGAAGGGTTGGCGGATGTTGCTACCATAGACTGGGCGATGACCGATATTGGTAAGTTCAGAATGGGCCCCTTTACGCTAATGGACTACATTGGAAATGATGTGAATTATACGGTTACGGAAACCGTTTTTCGGTCTTTCTTTTACGATCCGCGGTACAAACCTTCCTTCACGCAGAAGCGGTTATCTGAAGCGGGTTACCTTGGGCGTAAGTCCGGACGGGGCTACTATGATTACCGGGACGGAGCAGAAAACCCGGAACCTAATAAAGACAAGGCATTAGGGGAACAGATTCTGTGGCGGATTCTCGTTATGCTTATAAATGAAGCTGCGGATGCCCTGTACCTGGGTATTGCTTCCCGCGATGATATTGATTTGGCGATGACAAAGGGCGTAAATTATCCGAAGGGATTATTGAAGTGGGCGGACGAAAAAGGCATTCACCACTGTGTGGAAACGATGGACCGCCTCCACCATGAGTATTTAGAGGATAGATACCGCTGCAGTCCACTACTACGGAAGATGGCAAGGGATGGGATGAAGTTCTACGGAGAAAAGGGGAATTGAGGCCGGTATGCCGTAAAAAAGGCAGCCCCATTCCGAATAGAGGCGCTCGTAAATAAAAAAGCAAGGTACTCTGACGATGAACTTTGATCCGATGATTTCCCGAACAGTGATCAGAGTAGAAAAAAGCTCCCGGTATACAGTAGGCCGGGAGCTTTTTTAGTCTTCAGGGGTACTTGCAACTCATCAACTACCACTCCATATAATTTGCCGGACGCCATAGCGATTGCCGCTGCGCAGCCGAAGTAGATACAGCCCTGGGGGCAACCCTTCCCGTTCGAGGTTGGTTTGATGTACACCTCCCAGCTGCTGCGTGCGCAACAAACGGCCAAAAACATCATAGAGCTCCAGCTGATCGATCGGAATATCAGATTGCAATTGTACGGAACCCTTGGCTGGGTTGGGAAACAGTTGGATGGCCGCCGGTGGTATTGGTTTATCATCGATGCTAGTGACCAGGAAGCCACCGGATATGGTGTCGTTTTCCGGATTGGCGTCGAGAAAGTGATTGGGCCCGAAGGTGTTAAAGGTATAGAATATACTATCTGAAATTGGCCCGGAGGTGGAAAATACATGGAGCATTGTATCCGTGATGGTATGCACATCACCGGGCTCAAGGGCCAGGCCTGTTATCACCTGATAGCCTGGTATGTCACACCAATCGTGTCGGGTACTCCATTCCAGAATACACTCATCCACTCCCCCTTCTCCATAGTTTTCTATCTCCATAGTTTGCCTGAAAGTGAGGCGGTAATTGTAAGTATTTACGCTCTCTTCTACATCCACCTCAATATTCAGAAATTCCAGATTCAAATTACGGATACCGACATCAAACGGTTGCTGAAAGGAGAAAGAGGAAGGTGTGGCTTTTTTGACAAAGCCCCGTCTCCCGTTGGTCAATTGTCCGGATACAAAAAAAGTATCTTCCTGGAAAGGCTCTACTGCGAAGATTTCCACACCGTCCAAAGCCCAATCGATAAGCAGGTCAAAGGTCTCAGTTTCGGGATTGAACAGCCAGGCGTTGAAGTCGGGCTCACCGGGCACATAAACCAGGAGCTGCTCCCCGTAGGAGGTAAGACGAACCTGCTCAACATCGCCGTTCGGGAGTGGCCATACGCTGGTAGACAGGTCTGTCCCTATACGATGCAGGTTACTTCCGCTGATGAACCAAAACGCGCTGTCTGCTGCTACCATAGCGGTAGCCGTATATGCCATGGAAAGTAAAATGCTGTCTGTTGCCCAATCTACTATCGCTACTTCCGTACGGGTAGCAACGCCCACATAGGTTCCGGGCAGGTCAACGATGCCCATCAGGGAGTCTATATACACATTCCCCAGCTGAGGGAAAAGATCTCCACCGGCTTCGACTCGCATTAAGCCAACAGCGGTGGCGTAAAATACCGTACCATCTTCGTCTACCGCCATGACGGGGCAGGTATTGTGCAGCCCTCTCGGTTCGACAGTGATGATGGGAGTATTATCCTCACAAAAAAAATAGGTTGCTGACATAAGCAGGTTCCCTAATGTATCAAACTTTCCAATTTTAGTGATTGGGGCGGGACCACCGTCGTAGCAAGGCTGAATACCAAGGACGATGAGCGTATCGCCCTGCCACTTCGCTTCAACTACCCGTGACAAGTCTCCCTCTTTTATGCCTATCACCCAGCTTTGGATGGGGTTCAAGGTGGCATCCCAATAGAAGGCGCTTGGATTACGGCAATCATCAATTATGGTACCTGCCACCCAAGTGGTTGAACTTGAAGAAAACAACTGTTCCCCATTGGTGGCAAGGTAAGGCTGATCAATCTCCGAGCTTAATTCGTGAAAAAAGTAATCCATTCGCCCCTCCTGCCCGGGCAAAAGCAGAGAAAGCCAGCAAAACGATAGGGCAAGTGCGTATTTCATGCGATTGGGGTTTAGTTACCCTGATAAAATACGCTATCGCAACCCGGCATGCAACTTACAATGTCAGATTTGCAAGCTGCCCAACAGAAACTTTTGTGAGCACTGAGTTAAAGTGGGCTTTCCATAAGGGTGGACTTTGAGTTCGGACGTATAAATTTCTGGCATGGCTTTCCGGCGCCCAATCTATTAAAGCCAGGTAACAATTAAGCCCATGGAGTCTCCTGGCGTTACGCAAAACGGCCGTGCCCCGGTGGTGGGGCACGGCCGTTGTTAGTGCTCTGCTGTGCGGTTAAAACACAGAAAGCCCCGCTGCGGTATTCTGCAACGGGGCTTAACGTTAAATGGAGCTGGCAGCGACCTACTCTCCCACTTTCGTAGTACCATCGGCGCTAGGGAGCTTAACTGCTCTGTTCGGAATGGGAAGAGGTGGGGCCTCCCTGCTATAACCACCAGCAATTCTTGCTCTGCGCTCTTCTGCGCAAGCTTATATCTTGACAAGTTGGTGAAAGAAAGTTCTTTGAAATCGAGCGAAAGCGCGCTGTCGTGCATGCAGCACCTTCTGATGGGAAGCTTTCGGGCAATTAGTACTACTCGGCTCCACACATCACTGCGCTTCCACCTGTAGCCTATCTACGTAGTAATCTCCTACAGCCCTCAAGGAATACTCATCTTGGAGCCGGCTTCGCACTTAGATGCTTTCAGTGCTTATCCGTTCCGTACATAGCTACCCAGCACTGCACCTGGCGGCACAACTGGTACACTAGCGGTACGTCCAACACGGTCCTCTCGTACTAGTGTCAGCCCTCCTCAATATTCCAACGCCCGCAACAGATAGGGACCGAACTGTCTTGCGACGTTCTGAACCCAGCTCGCGTGCCACTTTAATGGGCGAACAGCCCAACCCTTGGGACCTTCTCCAGCCCCAGGATGTGACGAGCCGACATCGAGGTGCCAAACCTCCCCGTCGATATGAGCTCTTGGGGGAGATTAGCCTGTTATCCCCGGAGTACCTTTTATCCTTTGAGCGATGGCCCTTCCATAAGGGACCACCGGATCACTTGAACCTGCTTTCGCACCTGTTCGAGGCGTCCCTCTCTCAGTCAAGCACCCTTATACTCATATGCTCTGCGCATGATTACCAACCATGCTGAGGGTACCTTTGTAAGCCTCCGTTACTCTTTAGGAGGCGACCACCCCAGTCAAACTACCCACCACGCAATGTCCCCCGAAGGGTTAGGACCAAAGTATAAAAAGGGTGGTATTTCAAGGACGGCTCCACAATCACTGGCGCGACCGCTTCTAAGCCTCCCACCTATCCTACACATTTTATACCCTAGCACAATACGAAGTTGTAGTAAAGGTTCACGGGGTCTTTCCGTCCCGTTGCGGGTAACCGGCATCTTCACCGATACTTCAATTTCACCGAGCTCGTGGCCGAGACAGTGCCCAGATCGTTACACCATTCGTGCAGGTCGGAACTTACCCGACAAGGAATTTCGCTACCTTAGGACCGTTATAGTTACGGCCGCCGTTTACCGGGGCTTCAGTTAGCACCTTCTCCGAAGATTAGCGCCTCCCTTAACCTTCCGGCACCGGGCAGGTGTCAGACCCTATACTTCGCCTTTCAGCTTCGCAGAGTCCTGTGTTTTTGCTAAACAGTCGCCTGGGCCTCTTCACTGCGGCTCTGCTTTACGCAGAGCGCCCCTTCTCCCGAAGTTACGGGGCTATTTTGCCTAGTTCCTTAGCCACGGATCACTCGAGCGCCTTAGGATACTCTCCTCGACTACCTGTGTCGGTTTACGGTACGGGCTGCATACTTCGGCTTTTCTTGGAAGCTGCTTTTTGCTACTATCAACTTGCCTTTGCAGGCTCGCTGTACTATCCCCCGAAGGGTTTAACGCACTATTCCATCAGTGCGCGGGCAATCCACAGCTCCGTCCCCTTTTTAGTGTATGCAGGTACAGGAATATTAACCTGTTTGCCATTAGGTTCGCCTTTCGGCTGCCCCTTAGGACCCGACTAACCCTGATCTGATTAACATCGATCAAGGAAACCTTAGTCTTGCGGCGATAGAGTTTCTCACTCTATTTATCGTTACTCATGCCTACATTTTCTTTTCTAGCCGCTCCACGGTGCCTCACAGCACTGCTTCAATGCAACCAGAATGCTCCCCTACCACCCCGGCAAGCCGGGGCCCATAGCTTCGGCGGCACGCTTGATGCCCGATCATTTTCCGCGCAGGAACGCTCGACTAGTGAGCTGTTACGCACTCTTTAAATGAGTGGCTGCTTCCAAGCCAACATCCTAGCTGTCATAGCATCCCCACCTCGTTCATTCAACTTAGCGTACACTTGGGGGCCTTAGCTGATGGTCTGGGTTGTTTCCCTCTCGGCAATGGACCTTCGCACCCACTGCCTCACTGCCAGTGCAGTATCATGGCATTCGGAGTTCATTAAGGGTTGGTAGGCGGTGAAGCCCCCTAGCCTTATTGGTAGCTCTACCTCCATGATACTCTTCCTGACGCTGCACCTAAATGCATTTCGGGGAGTACGAGCTATCTCCGAGTTTGATTGGCCTTTCACCCCTACCCACAGGTCATCCGAACATTTTTCAACATGTACCGGTTCGGTCCTCCAGTTGGAGACTATCCAACCTTCAACCTGCCCATGGGTAGATCACACGGTTTCGCGTCTGCCCCGCCTAGCTCTCGCCCTATTCAGACTCGCTTTCGCTACGCATCCGGCCCTGAAGGCCTTATACTTGCTAGACAGGAGCAACTCGTAGGCTCATTATGCAAAAGGCACGCCGTCATCCCGGTAAACCGGGACTCCGACCGCTTGTAAGCGCACGGTTTCAGGTTCTTTTCACTCCGCTTCTTGCGGTTCTTTTCACCTTTCCCTCACGGTACTGGTTCACTATCGGTCTCTCAGGAGTATTTAGCCTTGGAGGATGGTCCCCCCATGTTCGGACAGGATTTCACGTGTCCCGCCTTACTCGAAATAACAATTATAAGCATTCATCGTACGGGGCTGTCACCCTCTTTGGCGCTGCTTTCCAGGCAGCTT
>Ga0307978_1000046_pt1:0-37500 | contig 106727 bp, 84 predicted proteins | sample OrgLakmetage1056_FD_203151 | JGI IMG/M metagenome (GOLD analysis project Ga0307978, IMG submission 203151) | Saline water microbial communities from Organic Lake, Antarctica - #1056 | ecosystem: Environmental > Aquatic > Non-marine Saline and Alkaline > Saline | place: Antarctica... | reverse complement strand
GGCTGAGGTACGATGGCAACACGCAGGCCTTCACTTTCCAAAATACGGCCAATCACGGCTGTACCGAAAGCCGGATGATCCACATAGGCATCTCCCGAAATGAGCACCACATCTAATTCGTCCCACCCTCTTGCCTCTACCTCTGCCCGGGTTATGGGCAGCCATTCTGATACGGGGCGATCATCTAGCATGACTTAAATTTTTGTTGCTTGTGTCAATTTAATGTGCAAAGATACAAAACGCTAACATTCAATTTCTTAAAAGCGCGTCATAATTGCAAGCCCTGGCAGGGGAATCCCACCTGACCGGACCAAAAATTCGGTATTATTCCCTATTTTCGTTTTACCAAACCAACGATAACCAAGCACATGCCAGCTGAAAAATACATCAAAAACTACATCAATGGCGCGCTTGTGCCAGCCGAGTCTGGCGCGTACCTGGACAACATCAATCCTTCCACAGGCGAAGTTTACAGTCAGCTACCAGACTCCGGCCCACAAGATGTAGACGCTGCAGTTAAGGCTGCACAGAAGGCCTTCGGAGGCTGGTCTAAAGCGGAGCCGCTGACCCGTTTCCGGCTGATGATACGTATAGCAGATATTATAGAGCAAAACCTTGAGCTGTACGCCCGTGCTGAGTCCATCGATAGTGGTAAACCTTATACTATGTCAAGCACCGTTGACATCCCCAGGGCGCAATCTAACTTCCGATTTTTTGCTACGGCAGCCATGCAATTTGGGTCTGAGAGCCATAACATGCCAGGCACCGCTATCAATTACACCCTTCGTCAGCCTCTTGGTGTAGTGGGTTGCATTTCACCCTGGAACCTGCCCCTTTACCTGTTTACCTGGAAGATTGCCCCGGCCCTGGCTGCCGGCAATACGGTGGTAGCCAAACCCTCCGAGCTTACCCCTATGACCGCCTTCTTGCTATCCCGGGCCTGTATAGAAGCAGGGCTGCCTGCCGGTGTGCTCAACATCGTGCACGGGTTGGGCCCTAAGGCTGGGCAAGCTATCGTAGAGCACCCCGGGACCAAAGCCATTTCCTTTACCGGTGGAACGAAGACCGGGCAGCACATCGCCAGGACAGCAGCGCCAATGTTCAAGAAGCTATCTCTCGAACTTGGTGGCAAAAACCCTAACCTCATTTTTGCGGACTGCGACTTTGATGAAATGATAGTGCAAACGCTCCGCTCTTCCTTTTCCAACAATGGCCAGATATGCCTTTGTGGCTCCCGTATTTATGTGGAACGCCCTATTTATGAACGCTTTCGGGACGAACTGGTCAAACGAACACAATTCCTAAAGGTAGGCCCGCCACTCTCCAAAGGCAGCGACCTTGGCGCCCTGGTCTCCAGGGCACATCTGGAAAAGATACAATCCTACTTAAGCCTGGCTGAAGTAGAAGGAGGGAAGATCCTTTGCGGCGGTACACTAGCCAACCCGGGTGGCGAATTTGAAAAGGGCTACTACCTTAGGCCCGCCGTTGTTGAAGGGCTATCTGTTGAATGCCGTACCAATCAGGAGGAGGTCTTTGGTCCGGTCGTCAGCATTGCACCTTTTGATACAGAAGAAGAAGCCCTGCAACTTGCCAATGGCACCCCCTACGGACTTTCTGCCACCCTATGGACGCAGGATATCAGCCGGGCTCACCGCATGGCAGAGCAACTGCAGGCAGGTGTTGTTTGGGTGAATTGCTGGATGTTGAGGGACCTGCGGACGCCCTTCGGTGGCATGAAACAATCAGGGGTAGGGCGGGAAGGCGGGCAGGAAGTCCTGCGGTTCTTCACCGAGCCTAAGAATGTCTGCATTAAGTATTAGTAAGGCCAGAGCCGGGCAAGTTCCTGGTCTATTCCGGCACCGAGATAATCTAACAAGGTGTTTGCGAAAATTATGGAAAGCCTCGGCTTTATCAACAAGTTTTCCACAGTCCAGCAATCACTAAATGCCACAGCAGTAAAAAAAAATTCTATTCTCCACTGACCGCTATTTATCAAATTATTCTTCTCCGGAACTGCCCAACATAGCATTTGTAGGCACTGTATAGCAAAACACCATTTAATACTACTTTGGCACTAAAATTTAAGTCCTTAAAATTTAGCTCGTCCACTTGCCTTTTCGGTAAAAAAACGTCATCTTTGAAGACCGGATGGTATTGTCGAAACTTCCCATCCAAAACATAATCCGACCTAAGACAAGGGTATTTATCTTCCTTGTCAGAACTTGAGAAAACACGCAGCATCCGTAAATAGCGACTAATGCTAACGGTAAAATCTGCTTTACCCCAATTTGCTTAAAGCTTTTCCAGAGCTGTCTTTATTTAATACGAAGGCGGCTTGACAGATGACCACTCTCTTTTGAAAGTTGTTTACTTTCACGAGGTGGCAAAAGCGCACATGGTAAGTAATTACTTAGGCTTCACATCGTTTTACGATCAGAGCCTGTAATCTTGAGGTCAAGTAAAGTACTCCACAAGAGTGTTGCGGACCAAGGTTCAGTAAAAACTAAGCTCGTAAGGACTTCCACTGGGGGGAGATTACCTTATCACAAATAATTGACGCCCAAACGTATAGTAATTCAGGCAGCAGCAATGCTGTTCTGAGACAAGACATTAACTACAACAGAGGATATTAAAAGGCAGCAGCAATGACTTACAAAGCTATTTTTTCCGGTCATTTTGAGTTCGGTAGTGAGCGTAGCTATCAGAAGATGGTAGAAATGTTTGAGCACCGATCCGAAAATTATTACCGCAATGCCATTCTACTGAATGGAGAGGAAGTATTTGACGAGGAGTCACAATCCTTGCATGTGCCTCGTGAGATTGCCCCTGCTGCCTCCTCAAAGGAGTGGAATAACACCATCAACATTCTGAAGTTTGTGGCAGACTACGCTATCGCCGGCAGCTTTAGCGCCTGGATGGTCAACGAAGGTAAAGTCCTTAAGCACCTCTTTATTGAGCCCAGCAGCGACAAAGCTGCCGTTCAGGCTTTCCTGAAAGGTCGGGAGCTTGTCCAGGAGGAAGGTCGGGAACAGGAAGCGATGAAAGCGCTGAGCCGTGCCATCGAGAAATATGAACGCCATGCCAAGGCCTACGAGCGCCGTGGTTTTGTAAATCAGCAGCTGCGTAATTACGACGATGCAATTTATGACTACTCCAAAAGTATAGATATCAACCCTAATGCTGCAGAACCTCATCTGGGTCGGGCATTGGTTTATATCGTAAAGGAAGACTACGCTACGGCAATAGCTGATCTCGTTTTCGCCATCAAAGGGTCTATCCCGTTGCAACCTATGTTTTGGCAGTCCCGCCGCATTAAGGGAGAGTGCCACCTCAAGTTGGAACAATGGGAAAAAGCTGCTCTTGAACTAAAATTTGTGACCAAGCGGCCCTTCAAAGAAGATGACCCGAATTACAAATGGCGCAAGCGTGCCTTCTCCAACTACGGTATCGCTTTGTTTGAACTTGGTAAATACGAAGAGGCCCTGACTGCTTTTGATACGGCACTGAGCATAGACAGCGGGCTCGAAGTCCCTCAGTCTGAGCTGCTGTTATACCGGGGAATGACGCTACAGCAACTGGGCAAGTCGGGTTTTCAAAAGGCCTGGGAGGAAGCCGCTAACTATGGTTCAGAGCGTGCAGCAGAATTACTGCAGGCTATCTAGCCCTTATAAATAGGTTTGGAGCAACCTTTACGTTGCAAATCACCGCCAAGCCTACTTTGATTATCCTCTCAAGCCGATTTGGAAGACTTCCTGATCAAGTGACAAAGCCTGCTTTCGGTTGAACCGGGAGCAGGCTTTGTCTTTCCTTTATCTCTTTACTAAGGGTCCAGCGAAGAATAACTTCCCCATTTGATACGGCTATTTTCCTCTGAACCCTAAGGAGCCTATTGCAATTCTCTACAACCGGTAGGACAGCCCCAAACGGAGTAAGCGCAGCCGAAAGGCATCTATGTCAAAACTCGTAAGCTCCCGTTGCCGTTCCGGCAGAAACGGATTATAGGAATAAGACCTACGAAAGGCAAAGGTGGAATTGAGTGTGGAAAGGTTCAGGTCAGCAAAAAGACGTTCCGAAATTGGCAGCTCAAAGTGCACTACAAAGTCAAAAGCAACTCCGTAACGATTGACCTCCCTCTCGTAACGGTTGGCCACGATTGGCGTGCCGTCCTGATGATGGTAAAACAGCATACTGCTTCCGGCTAGGCGGATACGTATCTGCTCAAACAGTTTTTTGCTGAGGTATACGCCTGTCTCGTACCTAAGATGCATTTGCCGGATACGGTACCGGTACTCAGGTGTTTCTTCAGCCCTTGTCCAGTAGGCGGCTTCCCATTCGTGCACCCTTGTTCCCTTCGAAGTTGAAAAAGCGAGGGAGGGGCCAGCCCAGTCCAATACACGAAGCTCATCCGGAAGGTGAGAATGCCAGCGGGAATGAAGGATATAGGCATTGCTGTAAAGGCGTAAGTCAAAAGTACGGACGGCCGCCTCCTCTTGTCCAAACAAAGTGGCCGAGATACCTAGAAAAGCAATCAACAGAGCAGTTTTCATAAGCGCATAGAATTTGACCTGGAAAATACATAATTATTTGTAAACATTGTCCTTCTACACCGGATCCGTGTGTATAAAAAATTGCACAAAGCAGGTTGCCGCCCATACAGGGCTTAAACCAACTGCCATTTAGACTTTTGACTGTGCAATTTGTTATACACACAACGGATCCTGCCAGAGTTTCGCCTTAGGCCTACCCTGCACCTGCCCCCAGCAATGGACAACAGAGGGCTCGAGCGGTACTTCCTTAAAGCCGGCATAATCCGTTTCGTATTCCAGATGGGCGCACCTCGGGCAGTGCATACAGTCCTGAGTGACATAAGCAAAAGCCTGCCCCTGACGAAAGCCGGAGCGCCACCGCCGTTTACCAAGCGGGCAGTCCGCCGTTAGATACTGATGATAGCCTTTATACAACCGGTGTTTGACCGGGCGTGCGATAGCCATCTTTCGTAAGCGGAATTCCGCTCGCTGCTTGGCGGGGTTGAACAACCACTGTTTAAATGCGGTGCCGTGTACCAATTCGTATTCAAATGCAGGAATGTCAGGCTGCCCGTTGCGGGGCGGCAACGACTCATAAAGGGCAAGTGCATCAACTTCAACAGCGGGCAGGCCCAGCCTTCTGAGCTTTTTCTTCTTTTTAGATGGTGTGGCGTGGGTCACTTTTATTTCAACCAGCAGGGCTCGCTGCCCGCTGCGCAAGATAAGGTCAGGGTAAAGCTGACCGAGATAGGGCTCCTCTTCCACCTGCTGATACCTGAACAAATAGGGCTCAAAATATACAGCAGACTGCCGGTGCAGGCGTACAGCAGGGACAACGATTGACCGCTTTTGGCGGAACAAGGCTTTGATGCGCAAGTGAAGGGCTGTTTCGAGCCCGTTGGCGCATGCCGCTCCGTGGTAATGTGCAAAGTGATGGACGTGCTTGGTCCCCTTTTTGGCAACTAATCGTGCCCCACAGGACAAACAAGTGCAATCGCAAGACAGCCCGCGGCCTACTTCTTCAATGCTTACAATAGTGTTATCGCGACGGGCAAAGGGTAAAGTGTTCATTTTTATTAACAATATACACACGTTTTTATAAAACGACAAACCCCAGGAATCACACAATTATTTTATCTTTAAGGTAAATCAAAAATTGACACATGCGTATTTTATTTGTATTGCTGCTTGCAGTAACCACATCGACACTTAGCTGGGCACAGGAAGCTTTTAAGGGCACACTTGAGTACAGCTACCAATTGAATGCAGAGGGGGAAGAAGCAGGGATGATGGCTGCCTTTATGCCCGAAAAGATGATTATCCGCTATGGTGACAACCAGATGGCCACCGAAATGATAGGTGGTATGGTGGCTGACATGATGGGACGAATCATTGTCAACAACGGTAAATCCTATGTGGTAAACGATGCTAAAAAAACCATTTTCGAAATGTCGGAAGAAGACATGGAAGAAGGGCAGGAGCAACTTGAAAACCAAGAGCCCGCCAGGAAAATAGCCGGCGAGACCATGGAGGTTTTAGGGTATACGTGCCATAAATACGTCCTTACCATAGCTAACGATGACGGAGGAAAAACCGAACAGGTGATCTGGGCAACGGATGCCTTTAAAGCGCCGCAGCTTTCTATGCCCAGCCAAGGTAGTGCACCTTCAATCGGATTTATAGGATCAGGCGGTGTTGAAGGGCTCCCAATGCGTATAGAAATTGCCACTCCCGGAGTCGAAGGAGGCCTTATTATGGAAGTTATCAAACTCGATAATACCTCCGTTGAGGGCTCTTCCTTTGAAAGACCAGAAGGCTACGCTGTGAAGCCAATATCTGAAATGATGAAATTCTAGACATCCTTTCGCCTAACCAAATTTTCCACACTATGAAGCCCCGTACCTTGTTCTGCTACGTTGTCTTATTGTGGCTGGGATCCTGTAGTCCCGCCCCCCGGGAAACGGCACCCGGTGAAATCGCTAAAGACTTATATCAAACCCTGCAAGAGCAGTTAATCACCGCTGAGCCGGGTAGCGTAATCGAAATCCCGGCCGGCACCTATGAGTTTGATCGCCCCCTTTCGCTTGATGGCGTCCCGAACGTCACCATCCGGGGAGCTGGCATGGAAGCCACGGTGCTGTCCTTCCGGTACCAGAAAGCCGGCGCGGAAGGCCTGCGAATTACCGCAGATTCTGTAACACTAGAGGGCTTTACGGTGCTCGATACCAAGGGGGATGCCATCAAGCTGCAGGATTGCAACGGGATTACCATCCGCAATATCAAGACTTCCTGGCGGGGCGGGGCAGATGAGTCTAATGGTGGCTATGGCTTGTACCCGGTCTCCAGCCGAAATGTACTTATTGAAAGCTGTGAAGCCAGCTATGCTTCGGATGCAGGCATATACGTCGGGCAATGCACCAACGTAGTGGTCCGAAACTCCTATGCCCACGAAAACGTAGCAGGCATTGAAATTGAAAACTGCACGAAGGCCGAAGTCTACAATAACCGGTCTGAACAAAATACCGGCGGCATACTCGTATTTGACCTGCCGGAGTTGCCAGCGGGCAATGGCAGCGGTTGTAAGGTGTATGATAACGACATCCTTGAAAACAACCATTCCAATTTTGCCCCTGATGGCAATATTGTAGGGATCGTCCCGCCGGGTACGGGCATCATCCTGCTGGCGGCTAAGGGCGTAGAAGTGTACAACAATCGTATTATCGGTCACAAAACCATTGGTACAGCTATTGCCAGTTATTACATAACGGAGAACCCCTGGGAGGACGAGGACTACGACCCTTACGCCTACGATATCCACATCCATGGCAACACTTACGAGCGTAAGCGTGCAGTACCAGACCTGAGCAAGGACTTCGGAAAAATGGTCAACTACCTTTTCCCGGGTAAGCCCCAGGATATTCTGTATGATGGTATTCTGGACGAGTCCCGAAGCGGCAGCAATCCAATGCATATTTGCATTGATCAGCCCGGTGGCGAGCTCCGTTTTGCTAATATCGATGCGGCGAACGATTTTGAAAAGGTGCAACAGGATGTCTCCGGGTATACCTGTAAGCCGGAAGGGTAACCCCCATCCTTATCTTATAATTTTTGCGGGAAATGATTCCTCGAAAACACTACCTCTGGTCGTGTTTATTGCCGGGCATTGGTTTGCATCAAAGCGCAGAAATTGTCAGGGAACCAAAACCATCGACAATGAGCATCAAGCGTATTTTAACCTTCAGTATTTTCAGCCTCGTTCTGACGGCTGCACTTTGGCAGTGCCGCACCGGTCCGGCTGCTAGGGCCGTGCAGTTTGACCCGGCAGCCGTGCCCTACCCCAGGCTATCTGACTATGCTTTTTTCAGAAGCCTGAACAAGGATGGCGCGGAGCCCAATACCGGTCTGCTGCCCTACGAACTCATCACCCCCCTGTTTACCGATTATGCCCATAAAGCCCGTTACGTTTGGATGCCAGACAGCGTACAGGCTACCGTGGATCCGGAGGGGCGGTTGGTCTTTCCCGACCATACAGTTCTGATCAAAACGTTCTACTACCCTGCCGACTTCAGGCAACCCGAACAAGATTGGGACCTGGTAGAAACCCGCCTCCTGATGAAACTCGATGGCAAGTGGGACGCCTACACCTACGTTTGGGATGAGTCCGATTCAGAAGCAGCACTTAACCTGGTGGGCGATTTCAAACAGATCGCCTGGACCGATGAGCAGGGCAGTGCCCGCACTGTAGAGTACGCTGTGCCCAACAAGAACCAATGCAAGAGCTGCCATAACCAAAGTAAGGTGCTACTGCCTATAGGCCCAAAAGTTCGCAACATAAACGCTTCCCACACCTATCCGGACGGCACTACAGCCAATCAGGTGGAGCACTGGCAGGCAACCGGCAAACTGGCCGCGGGCGATTGGGCCGCAAAGTTTGCCCCCCTGGCCGACTGGGATGACCCGGAATCAGGCACCGTTGCCAGGCGGGCCATCGCTTACCTGGAGGTCAACTGTGGGCACTGTCACCATCCGCAGGGGCCAGCCTATACGACTGGCTTGTACCTGGGCACCGATTTTCTGGACCGTCCTGCACATTTAGGCATCTGTAAGTCACCGGTAGCCGCAGGTAAAGGCTCAGGAGGAAGGCAGTTTGGCATACATCCCGGCCAGCCTGACCGTTCCATCCTCGTTTACCGTATGGAAGCCAATGACCCCGGTGTGATGATGCCGGAAATTGGCAGAGCGGTGGCGCACGAAGAGGGCGTTGCGCTGGTCCGCGAGTGGATTGAAGGGCTGGAGGGGGGATGTGGGAAATAGGGAGTTTGGAAATGGGAAAACAGAAATACCCAACTCTGGGTACCGGAAATCTGTTGCTTATAAAAAACCCTATGCGACTACCTCCCATTTTTCTGCTGCTTAGCCTTCTCCTATTCAGCTGCGGCAAGATCAACCCACCCGGCTTTAAGCTCTTTAAATCCTCCAACCTGCCGGTAGATAAAATTCAATTACCGGAAGGCTTCGAGATAGAAATCTACGCTGAAGATGTTAAGAATGCCCGGTCTATGGACCTTTCACCCAACGGGACCCTTTTCGTGGGCACGCGGGGGGAAGGCAAGGTGTACGCCCTGAAAGATACGGATGGCGATAAGCGCCCCGACCAAAAGTATGTGCTGACAACTGGCCTTAAAATGCCTAACGGTGTGGCTTTTCGCGATGGCGATTTGTACGTAGCCGAAGTCAGTCGTATCCTGCGCTTTCCTAATATCGAAGACCGGCTGGACAACCCAGGTGAGCCGGAAGTTGTCTTTGAGGATTACCCAACAGAAACGCACCACGGCTGGAAATACATTGCCTTTGGGCCGGATGGGAAGCTGTATGTGCCTGTGGGCGCGCCCTGCAACATTTGCGAAAGCGAAAATGAAATCTTTGGTTCTATTACCCGGCTGAATCCTGACGGCAGCGGCATGGAGGTCGTCCAACACGGTATCCGAAATACCGTAGGCTTCACCTGGCACCCTGAAACGGGCGAGCTTTGGTTTACCGATAATGGCCGCGACTGGCTGGGCGATGATCAGCCCTACTGCGAGCTTAACCGGGCGCCCGAAGACGGCATGCACTTTGGTTACCCCTACTGCCATCAGGGTGACTTGCCCGATCCGGAATTTGGAGCGCAACGGCCCTGTGAAGATTTCACACCTCCTGCTGCTAAGCTCGGTCCGCACGTAGCACCTCTGGGCCTGGAGTTTTATACCGGCAAGCAATTTCCAAGCGCTTACCACGGGCAGATATTCGTGGCAGAGCACGGCTCCTGGAACCGTAGTGAAAAGATAGGTTACCGCGTGATGATGGCTACTTTGGAAGACAACAAAGTGAGCAGCTACGAGCCTTTCGCAGAAGGTTGGCTGAACGGCAATGATGTATGGGGCCGACCCGTCGATATTGAACTGCTACCGGATGGCTCCATGCTCGTCAGTGATGATTTTGCTGATGCAATTTACCGGATTTATTATACCCCCAACCCATGAAACAGCACACTACTTACTGGGATGCTCAACGCTACGATCAAAAACACGCCTTTGTAGCGGAATATGGCAAAGGCTTAATTGAATGGTTGGCTCCACAAGACGGGGAGCGCGTCCTGGATTTGGGATGCGGTACGGGCCATTTAACTCATGAAATAGCCAGGGCTGGCTGCGAGACAGTTGGTTTGGATGCTTCAGGTGAGATGGTTGAACGGGCCCGGTCTGCCTTTCCGAACTTGCACTTTGAGGTAGGCGATGCCACCCGCTTTGATTTCGAGCAGCCCTTTGATGCTATTTTCTCCAACGCCACCCTGCACTGGGTACTGGATTACCAAGCCGCAATACAGCACATGTTCAACCATTTAAGGCCTGGCGGCCGGCTGGTTTTGGAAATGGGCGGAGCTGGAAACGTAGAACAGATTATCAGCCATCTCAGAATCGCCCTTCAGAACCGGGGCTACACCGGTCAAAGCAAAGTGCAACTCTGGTTCTTCCCGACGGTCGGCAAATACACCAGTGCGCTTGAAGCAGCTGGATTTCAGGTAAAACTTGCTCAGTGCTACGATCGCTCCACACTTCTGCAGTCCTCAACCTATGGGGTAGTAGACTGGCTCGATATGTTTGCCGGCGCCTTTTTCAAAGGGATACCCGAAGCAGAAGCGACAGCCATAAAAGAGCAGGTGCAGGAGGCGGTCCGCCCCTACCTCTTTCGGGATGGGCAATGGTACGCCGACTACAAAAGGCTGCGCGTGGCAGCACTGCGGCCCCTCCCGGTTGGATAAAGATTGAAGAATTGATCAAAAACCGGTAAATTACACCAACAATTGATATGCCGTGACTGAATTTGCTCATTTCCTGTCCCCCTTTGGCTGCCTTCGCGTAGAAGGTAGTGCGGAAGGTATCAGCCTGGTACAGATGGTATCTACCAAGCCCTGCCCTACCGGCCCTATTCCGACAGTGCTTAAACCCTGCGTACAGCAACTGGCAGAATACTTCAGGGGCGACCGGGACGGTTTTAGCCTCAAGCTGGATTTTAGCGATGCACCGCCCTTCCACAAAGCGGTCTGGAACGAGCTACTAAAAACACCTTACGGGCATACCACTACCTATCAGGCCATCGCGGAGAAGCTAGGGGATAAAAAAGCCGTGCGCGCTGTGGGGCAAGCCAACCGGCACAATCCCATTGCGATCATTGTCCCCTGTCACCGGTGTATTGCCAAAAGCGGGGAACTACAGGGCTACTTTTACGGGTTGGATATGAAACGCCAGCTGCTGGAACTCGAGAACCCGCTGAGTTTTGCCCGTCAGGGCAGCTTATTCTAAGTGCATGTTTGGAGGTGCGCTTTAGTTAACAACTCTCGTCTGCTCCAAACATACACTAGAAAGTAACCTACAGTCCCGCATTAATCAGGAAGGTCGCCGCAAAGGCTACAATCGCGTACAGCTCGGGGAATACGGCCAAAACCATCGTTTTACCGAAGACATCGTAGCCAGCACCTACCCCAGCGATACCATTCGCGCAGATCCGGCCCTGCTGCATAGCCGAAATCAGGGCTACCAGCCCCAGAGCGAAACCCGCCGCAAAGACCGCAATACCCTGCCGCATCGTGATGTCATCTGCCAGCACCCCGGAGGCATTAATGATAAAGAAACCGGCAAAACCGTACAATCCCTGTGTACTGGGAAGGGCGCTCAGCAGCATGTAGCTACCAAAAGCCTCTTCGTTTTTTTTCAGGGCGCCCACGGTGGCATTACCACCCATGGAAACGCCAATGGCGCTGCCCACACCAGATAGGCCAATCATCAAAGCAATACCCAAATAAGCTATTACAATCGCACTCATGTTTTTTATTTTTTATTAGCGTTTATGATTCCTGTTGCCGGAGCGGGTCGTAGGGTTTACCTCCCCCTTCAAAGCCGGCGTTTTTATAAAATTCTACAAAAGTGAGTCGCATCGGGTGGACGAAGGCTCCCAGGGAGGCAATCAATAGGTTAGCGGTGTGCCCGACAAGCAGGAATACCACAAATAAGATTGGTCCAACAATTTCCATGGAGCCCCGAATTTGAAGGCCAATATCATTGACCACCAGTCCCAGGATAGCACTTGCAATACCCAGGGCAAATAGCCGGATATAGCTGAGTAAGTCGCCAAAGATGCCGGTGATGCCGTACAAGGCCCAGGCACCGCTGCCCAAGCGGCTGAAGACGCCGGCTTTAGGGTCGCTAAAGACCAAAATGAGGCCTACCGCAGTCCAGGCAGCGTACGTTGAATAGGGTAGCAATTGCTTGGTCAGCCCGATATCTGCCAGACTGAGCACGAGCAGGATCCAGCCTACCGGTGCAATCCCGTACATCCAGCCATACTGCCGCCCTTTGTTAACTGTCTTCACCCCCAAGCCAAACAGGATCTGCACCACACCCAGGATAAGCGCCAGCTGAAACGCCTGATCACTGTTGAGCATGACCTGCCGGAAATCGCCCAGCCAGGCAAAGCGGTCCTGTAAGAGGTCGATACCGAATACCGTGCCCGTAAGCACGCCAAAAAGTACGGTGGCCACGCCCATAAACTGTACAAGCGTCAACGTTGGCTTCATTGCTTTATCCGCACGGAATTTATAAATCGTTGCGCCCAGCAACAGCACGATACCGTAGCCCGCATCGCCCAGGCAAAAGCCAAAGAAGAGCAGGAAGAAAGGTGCAAAATAAGGCGTCAGGTCTAACTCTCCGTAGGAGGGCAATGCAAAGAGCTTCGCGATCGGCTCAAATAGCCGGCTAAAACTAGAGTTGCGCAACATGACCGGCGGGTTATCCTCCGGGTGGGGCTGGGCTTTAAGAAAAGGTATGCCCTGTAGTTCGCAGAGGGCTTCCAGCTCCTCCACCTTCGGTTTAGGCGCAAAGCCTTCCAGGACCATCAGTTGCTCATCCGCTTCTCTACGGGTATGCTCAATAACACTCATCAGCTGTGTGGTGTCCTGCAGGTCATTCAGAGTGGCTTCCAGTGCGGGGAGCCCCGCCTCCGCCAACCGATCGAGGCGGGCATTGATGCGATCAACTTGCGCCTCTAATTCGGTTTGCCGGTCCAGTAGCTCCACTGTTCCGTTTTTCGGGTCAGGCAGCATCTCTACACCAGAGATTTCTATAGGCTCCTCGGCTTTTGTGATGCCCACAAAGTAAGTATCCGCACCCAGGTTCCGTAACTTGGCGATCGGGTATTCCTTCGCCCAGTTCGGGTCGTATTTTTTTGTAGAACAAACCAAAAACTGTACTTCCAGTCCTGCGGCTTCCAGTTTATTAACCGTCTCAATAGAGAAATCGCCCCAGGGCTTCAAGATCTCAAACTCTTTGCGCACGGTAGCACGTTCATGCAGCAAAGGCTCTAACTGTCCGGTCAGCTTTTCGTATTCCGCAACAACTGCATCCCCCTCTTCCGACGTTGCGCTTTGCTGTGCTGCAACCTCTCGCTTTTCCAGTCCCTTTTGCACACTGCGGAGGCGCTGTTGCAAAGCCATACGCCGCATCAGGTCATCCGAGGGTTCCCCTTCCTGTTGCTGTACATGCAGTACACCCAGGCGGCGCAGCCCCTCCAGAAAATCAACATAATAGGAGTGGTGGACCAGAAACAGATATTTTCGCATCGGTACAATCATAGGGCATCGCTGTTACTGCGCTTTTTCACAATCTTTTGGGCGGCTTTCGCCAAATTCTCTTCATCCTCGAGGTAGCGCTCAATCTTCCGGATGGCATCTTCGTAGCCAGGTATCTGTACTTTCTCGTAGAGGTTGACCTTTTGTGTGGTCTTCTTACGCGCAAACTCCAGGCGCTCCATTTTCTGGAGCAGTACTTTGCGCTGCAGGGCAAGTTCTATCCACTGCTTGAGGAGCTCCATACCCGCCGGGAACCAGGCCGGTTGATTGAAGAGGCTGAATGTATGCCGGATAAACTGAATGTTCTTCAGTACCGGTGTAGCTACCCCGGCTACTTTTTGGCTGCCCATTTCCACTGCCTCCACTTCCAGTAAACCAAAGTCAAATTCTTCCCATAATCCCGCCATTGCTTCGTGCTGCTGAATTGTCTCCTCCAACTGATGTGCAACTTGCGCTGCTTCCTTCCGCGCCTTTTTCACTTCCACGCGCAGGGCCGCCTCCTTATTCTTTAGAATAGGCAAAGCGTTCTCCCGAATCTTAAGCTGCTTCTTGAGCCGCTGCAGGGACGTTTTGTTGTATTGGAAAGAGATTGCCATAAGGGATTAATGTTTTTCAGGCCAGTATTGGTCGGTCAGTGACTGCTTGATGCCTACCTCCGCTTTGGAGAAGTGGCTGGCAAACAACTGCCAGCCCGTATCCAGCATTTTATCCGTATCAATATTCACATCAATGGCCAGGAGCTTATCGGAATATCCTTTCGCAAACTCCAGGGTCCGCTCATCGTAGTCGGTCAGCTCGAAACCATTATCCAGTTTGGTACGTGCGTTGGCGGCATCGGCGTAGAGGCGTACAGCGGCATTCATCACCTGCGGGTGGTCTTCCCGGGTTTTTTTGCCGATCACCAACTGCTTGAGGCGGGACAGGCTCCGGAAAGGGTCGACAATCACTTTACCAATGTCCGTATCGCGCCGCAGGAAGAGCTGCCCCTCTGTAATATAGCCGGTATTATCGGGAATAGCGTGGGTAATGTCTCCCCCAGAAAGGGTGGTCACCGCTACAATTGTGATCGATCCGCCATCATCAAACTGTACCGCTTTTTCGTACAGCTTGGCCAGGTCACTATAAAGGGATCCCGGCATACTATCCTTGGACGGAATTTGATCCATCCGGTTGGAGACAATACTCAGGGCATCCGCGTAGAGCGTCATATCGGTGAGAAGGACCAGCACTTTTTCTTTTTTCTCCACGGCAAAGTATTCGGCAGCCGTCAGCGCCATGTCAGGCACAAGGAGGCGCTCCACGGTCGGGTCTTCGGTCGTATTCACAAAGCTGACGATGCGGTGCAGGGCACCGGCATTCTCAAAGACACTTTTGAAGTAGAGGTAGTCATCGTTAGTGAGCCCGATACCGCCCAGCACAATGCGGTCGGCAGCGGTACGCAAAGCCACCGTAGCCATCACCTGATTGAACGGTTGGTCGGGGTCGGCGAAGAACGGGATTTTCTGCCCCGTCACGAGCGTGTTGTTGAGGTCGATGCCAGCAATACCGGTGGTGATCAGCTCTGAGGGCTGTTTGCGCCGAACGGGGTTTACCGACGGGCCACCGATTTCCTGTTCGCGCCCTTCCACTGCCGGCCCGTTGTCAATAGGGTCGCCGTAGGCATTGAAAAAGCGGCCGGCAAGGGCATCACTCACTTTTAGGCTCGGTGCCTTGCCCAGGAATACAATTTCGGCATCAGTAGGCACGCCCTCTGTACCGGCAAACACCTGCAGGGTCACTTTGTCGCCCATGATTTTCACCACCTGCGCCAGTTTACCGTTTACCGTTGCCAGCTCTTCATAGCCAACATCCGTAGCGCGCACCGTACAGGTCGCTTTGGTGATCTCTTCGACCTTAGTGTAGATCCGTTGAAATGCGGTGGGCATTATTTTGAGTTTTTATCGTTTGCGAATACTTGACCATAAACCTTTGAAGCCTTTGTTCTAGCTTTTTCTGCGTTCGTCCAGTGCCTCTTCCAACTCCTTCATATTCTTATTGAAGGCTTCCGACTCGAACTCCGAGTAGTTCATCTGCTTCATGGCGTTAATAACACGCTTGAAGTAAGGATTGACCTCCTCGTAGCCCTCGAAAGACAAGGGGGTATCCACCACTTGCAGTATCTTGCTAACCATGTACTTCTGCCGGTCCATAGGCGTCCGGGCATCCACTTCGTCAAAGGCATTTTGCTGCAGAATGATCTCATCGACCACCTCAGAGCGCCAGAATATCAGGTGGGTATCAATCGACACCCCGTCATCGCCAAGAATATTGATCTGCTCGGCGGCTTCCCTGCCCCGCAGCAGAATATTCTTCAGTTCGTTCACTTTATCGGTCCAGCCTTCTTCAATTTGCTCGTTCAGCGTTCGCTGCAGTTCGGGGTACTCCAGGTATTTGGAGTAGCTCTCAATGGGATCGATGGCCGGGTAGCGCTTACTATCGGCCCGGGACTGAGACAGGGCGTAAAAGCAACGGGCCACCTTTTTGGTGGATTCCGTAACCGGCTCCTTGAGGTTACCGCCAGCGGGTGATACCGTTCCAATGAAGGTAATCGAGCCGGTCTCACCGTTATTAAGGTAGACAAGACCCGCCCGGGCGTAGAAATTTGAAATGATAGCCGGGAGGTCCATCGGGAAGGCATCCGGGCCCGGCAGCTCCTCCATACGGTTAGACATCTCGCGCAACGCCTGTGCCCACCGGGAGGTGGAGTCCGCCAACAAGAGTACTTTCAGCCCCATCGAGCGGTAATACTCAGCGATCGACATAGCGGTGTAGACGGAGGCTTCCCGGGCGGCTACCGGCATATTAGAGGTGTTGGCGATAATTGTGGTCCGCTCCATCAGTTTACGCCCGGTCCAGGGATCTTCCAGCTCCGGAAATTCCACAAAGAGGTCAACCACCTCGTTCGCCCGCTCCCCGCAGGCCGCCACGATCACGATGTCGGCTTCTGCCTGCTTGGAAATCGCCTGCTGCAAGACCGTTTTTCCACTACCGAAGGGCCCGGGGATAAAGCCCGTACCGCCCTCTACCATAGGATTGAGGGTATCGATGGTCCGAACGCCGGTTTCCAGCAACTGGAAAGGGCGCGGCTTCTCGCGGTAAGCTTTCACGGCCTGTTTTACCGGAAATTTTTGGAGCATGCTCACTTTATACTCTTTGCCGCGCTCGTCTTTGAGCACTGCAATCGTATCCTGTACTTTATAGCTACCCGCTTTCATCACTGTATCCACGGTGTAGCGCCCTTTCATTTTGAAAGGCACCATAATTTTATGCGCAATACCGTTCTCATCCACCTGTCCAAGCCAGTGAGCAGCGGTCACTTCATCCCCGGCTTTTGCCAAAGGCTCAAAGGCCCATTCTTTTTCCAGATCGAGGGCAGAGGTGTAGTCGCCCCGCTGCAGGAAAATGCCGGTCATCGTATTGAGGTCGTGCATAAGCCCATCGTAATTGCAGGAAAGGATCCCGGGGCCAAAGGTCGCTTCGAGCATGTGGCCTTCGAAGCGGACTTCCGTGCCGGGCCGGAGCCCGCGGGTGCTTTCAAAAACCTGTACAGAAGCTTTGTCGCCCATCACTTTGATGACCTCTGCCATCAGTGGGGTGTCGCCCTGCTGAATAAAGCAGATTTCGTTCTGGCTGACCGGGCCGTCCACTTCCACAAGGACCAGATTAGCAATAATGCCGTTAACACGGCCGGTGGTATATTGATGCGTTGCCGTCATGAGAGTTCGATCTTTTGTTCCATTTCCGAAATAAAGTTGCGGACGCGTTCCTGCCCGGCTTGCTGATCAAGGGACAGCCACCGCTGCAACATACGCAGATGCAGCAGATAGCCCAACACCACTTCAATGGTGAAGTAGTGGAAGGTCAGCTGTTCGTCTATATAATTCCACTGTACGCGATCGATGGCTTTTTCGCGGGCCATGAGGTCGTCGCGTTCCAGTTCATTTAGTAATTTATGGAGGTAGGGGTACTCGGTACCCATTCCGAAATCCCGGGCACGGGACTTTTGCAGCATTTCAATGATTTCCCCACTGCCCATTAGTTGCCCTTCCCCATTTAAATCGTAGTGGCGGATATTCCAGGCGGTTAAGATATTGCGCAGGTCGCGCTCGAAGACGAGCCAATCGTGGAGGAACCGATCCGTTTCCTTAAGCCCGGTTTCGTAGTACAGCGCCGTCAGCTGATTGGCCCAACTTTGCTCCGGGTTGATGGGCTGCTCGTTTTGATAAGCCTGGTAGAAGCGGTGCATGTAGTCAGGAAGCCCGCTTTCCGTATTGAGGCAGTCCTGCATTTCTTTTTCCGAAAATTGCCCCAGCGGATCCCATCCCTCCCCGTCTTTTTCCAGCAGCCGGAGCAGATTTTGGTTGTCATGTGGGCGAAGCAGCAATCGCACCTGCTCAAAATCAGCAGGCTCCAGGGCTTCCTCCAACTGCGCCACAAACTCTACCATCGAAAAAGGGGCCCGGCTTTGATCGAGCACCATCTCCGGTAAGCTGGAGACGAGGTAGAAGTAATCGCGTTGTTGCAGTTGGTTCATGTTGTTAATTCTGATAGTTAAGTGCCGGTTAGAAAATTTTACGGACTGATTTTCAATAATTTACCGGTTCTGGCTAAGGTGGTATACCCATTTATTTATCTTCACCATACAGTAATGCCTTGGTGCGAGGACGGAGGAAGTCAGCGAAGAACGCCTGGAAATCGGACTCGGTAAACGACACCACATAGCTGCCATCGGCTGGCCCAATACGGAACCCTTCGGAAAGTTTTGGGTCAGGCTTGACTGTTAGGCCCTCCTTCAGCTTTTCCTGAGCCCGGGCGGAGAAATAGTCGTACAATTCCTTTTCCTGTTCCGGGGAAAGATGAAGGTTTGCCCCCTTCCCGTCCTGCTGCCACTGCTCAACGAGGGATTGGATAATACCTTTTAGGAAATCCTTATCCTGGAAAGCCTCCTTTGTGGGACCATCCGTTGCTTCAACTGTCACCAATTGAGTGATTCGCTGCTGCAGCGCTTCCACCATTTGCTGAGCAGACAATTTGAGCTCGGAGTTGACATTGCGTTTCAATTCCTCTGCCTCCTGCTGCGCCTGTTTACGGATCTCTTCCGCCCGGCGCTCGGCAGCACTTACGATATCTTCTGCTTTCTGCTCAGCCTCATTGATGAGGCTATTGGCCACCTGCTGACCCTTATCTACGCCCTCCTGCTGAATCTTTTCGAGTAGGGATTGAAGCTTTTGTTCCATAATATTTTTCTTAGCACCGCGCTACTTCTCAAGTACAGCGGCTTTGTTGTATTCAAAATTCATGCGGGCAATATGCTCAATCGAGATTTCCTGAGGGCATTCCACCTCACAGGCTCCGGTATTGGTACAATGCCCAAACCCTTCGGCTTCCATTTGTGCTACCATCGTTTCGGCTCGTTCGGCAGATTCCGGCTCCCCCTGGGGCAGCATCGCCAAATGGCTCACCTTGGCGCCGGTAAACAAGGCTGCCGATGCATTCTTACACGTGGCCACACAGGCACCACACCCAATACAGGCAGCTGCATCAAAGGCATCCTCCGCCATTTGATGCCCAATTGGAATAGCGTTGGCCTCAGGGGCATCTCCGGTACGAGTGGAAATAAAGCCGCCGGCCTGAATGATACGGTCGAAAGCCGAGCGGTCCACCCGCAGGTCCTTAACTACCGGGAATGCCCGGGCACGGAAGGGTTCCACATAGATGGTATCTCCGTCTTCAAAGTGCCGCATATGCAACTGACAGGTGGTTGTCGCTGACATCGGCCCGTGGGCCCGGCCATTAATAAACAGCCCGCACTGTCCGCAAATGCCTTCGCGGCAGTCATGGTCAAACTCTACAGGCGTATCGCCGGAGCGGATCAATTCTTCGTTCAGCACATCGAGCATTTCGAGAAAGGACATCTCCGGATTGACCTCCGGGAGGTCGTAGTCGATCATGCGCCCTTTAGCCTGAGCGTTTTCCTGCCGCCATATTTTGAGGTGTATTCTCATTTGTAACTTCTTACGCTTGGTTGAATGGTTTCAAATTCCAGGTCCTCGCGGTGGAGCACCGGCTCCTGATCTGAACCGGCATATTCCCATACCGATACAAACTGATAGGCTTCGTCGCGCCGCTGTGCTTCCCCATCTGCCGTCTGATACTCTTCGCGGAAATGCGCCCCGCAGGACTCATCGCGGGTCAGGGCATCGTAGCACATCAGCTCAGCCAGTTCCAGGTAATCGGCCACCCGCCCTGCTTTTTCCAACTCGGTATTCACATGCTCCGCACTGCCAGGCACCCGGAGGTTCTGCCAGAAATCGGCACGCAGCTCCCGGATTTGCTCAATCGCACTTTCCAGGCCTTCTTTCGTCCGGAGAACACCACACTTATCGTAAAGCAGGGTGCCCAATTCCTTATGGTAATCGGTAGCCGTCCGGTTTCCCTTAATTTCGAGGAGATGCTGCAGCTGATCACGAACCTGACTTTCCGCTTCCGCGAAGGCGGGATGATCTGTACCTATTTTACCCGCCCGAAGCTCTTCGGCCAGATAGCTGCCAATAGTGTACGGCAGAATAAAGTAGCCGTCCACACAAGCCTGCAGAAGAGAGTTGGCCCCCAGGCGATTGGCCCCGTGGTCGGAAAAATTGCACTCGCCGATCGCATAAAGCCCCGGGATGCTCGTCATGAGTTCGTAGTCTACCCACAGGCCACCCATAGAAAAGTGGGCCGCCGGAGAAATCATCATCGGTCGTTGGTAGGCATTATACCCGGTAATTTTTTCATACATCCGGAAGAGGTTACCGTAACGCTCCCGGATAGTGTCTTCACCGTACTCCTGAATGGCATGGGCGAAATCCAGGTAAACGGCATTGCGCTGTGGCCCCACCCCGTAACCTGTATCGATGCGCTCTTTGGCGGCACGGGAAGCGATATCCCGGGGCGCGAGGTTACCGAAGGCCGGGTAGCGGCGCTCCAGATAGTAGTCCCGTTCCTCCTCTGGGATATCACCGGGGGCACGGGGGTCATTTTCTTTTTTAGGTACCCAAATGCGGCCGTCGTTACGGAGCGACTCCGACATCAGGGTGAGTTTGGATTGATAGCTGCCTGACTGTGGCAGGCAAGTGGGATGGATCTGTGTCCAGCTGGCAGAAGCAAAGCCTGCCCCTTTCTTATGCGCCCTCCAGATGGCAGAGCCGTTGCAGCCCATAGCCAGGGTGGAGAGGTAATAGATTTTTCCATAGCCGCCGGTAGCCAGCACTACCGCGTGGGCAGCATGGCGCTCGATCTCACCGGTATCCAGATTGCGGGCGATAATGCCCCGCGCCTTTCCGTCAATGATTACGAGCTCCAGCATTTCGTGACGGGAGAATAGTTCGATATTGCCTTCAGCCACCTGCCGGGTGAGGGCAGAATAGGCCCCAAGCAGAAGCTGCTGCCCGGTTTGTCCGCGGGCATAAAACGTACGCCGTACCTGTACGCCACCGAAGGAGCGGTTAGCCAGGTAGCCACCGTATTCGCGGGCAAAAGGCACGCCCTGCGCCACCGCCTGATCAATCAGGTTGGCAGAGCATTCTGCCAGTCGGTAGACATTGGCTTCGCGCGCCCGGAAGTCGCCCCCTTTGAGGGTATCATAAAACATCCGGAAGGCGCTGTCGCCATCATTTTGATAATTTTTAGAAGCATTCACCCCGCCCTGTGCGGCTACGGAGTGAGCCCGCCGGGGGCTGTCCTGGAAGCAAAACGACTTGACTTTGTAGCCCATTTCTGCAAAGGACGCCGCCGCCGAGCTGCCCGCCAGTCCGGTGCCCACAACGATGATATCGAGTTTCTTTTTATTGTTGGGGCTCACGAGGCGGCAGGTCGCTTTGTAGCGGTTCCACTTTTCCTGCAGCAGGCCCTCGGGTATCTTCGCGTCTAATCTCATGGCAGGAGCTCGTTTTGGGTGAAGTACATGTAGATAGGAATCATAGTGAAGCCCGCTGTAATGGCAAACGTATATCCCCAGCCTGCCCATTTCACCCAGCGGTTGTATTTGCTGTGGTAGACCCCAAGGGTCTGAAAGGCGCTGTGGAAGCCGTGCAGCAGGTGAAAGCCCAGTACGAGCATAGACCCTACGTAAAGCAGTACGTACCACCACTGTTGGTAAGCAGCAGCAACAATCGTGTACAGGTCTTTTTGGCCCTCGGCATCTAATGGCATCTCCGTAAACTTGTACTGATACCAGAAGTCGCGCATGTGGATGACAATAAAGGCCAGCAGCAACGCGCCCAGCACGCCCATATTACGTACGTACCAGGGTGTCACCTCACTGCGCTTGTCGTAAGCGTAAGTTGCTGCCCCCCTGGCTTGCCGTGCTTTGATGGTCAGCAACAGCGCATACAGGGCATGCGCTACGATACTGGCATACAGGGCATAGGAAACCGCCTTGATCAGAATATTGTGGGATAGCACCTCAGAATAGAGGTTGTACTGCACTTGCGCACGCTCAGCCGGAAGAAGCAGCTGTAAATTACCAGCGAGGTGAATGACTAAAAACAGGCACAGGAACAGTCCGGTGAGCGCCATAAGGTTCTTGCGCACGATGCTGTCCCTGAGGAATAGGCTTCGGCTCATATTTTTTTGTTGTTTTGCGATCTAGGAACGGGAGCGTTTTACTCCCTTTTTCCTGGCAATAAAGCTAATACCCCTCTCCCGAAATAGGGGTGACGAATGTCAGTGGCCCTGGGTGAGAGTTGTCAAAAGGCATTCAACCGCAACAACTAGAAAAATTTAATCACATGAAAGTCTTTGGGATGGCCCTGCCCGGGCTGCGCCACACTTGTCAGAAACAAGTTTCCGCCACAGCAGACTGGACGCGCGAAAAGGTACTCTCGCTGATGCTGCTCATCCTGAATGATACGGGCATCCGCATCGGCAACCAGGAATATGCGGAGCGCAATGACACGTACGGGTTTTCTACCTTGCGCCGAAAGCACCTCACAATGGCTCGCGATGGTGTACGCTTTGAATACCAGGGCAAATCGGGGCAGCAATAGATAGCGAAGATGTTAATGCCTTTATCCGGCAACAGATAGGCGACGACTTTTACAGCAAAGACTTCCGAACCTGGACTGCAAGCCGGCAGCCCCAATCTCCTTTTTGGGCTTGTTCCTGAATTGGGAATGATGAATAGTAAATACTAGCATCAATCAGAACAAATAATTTGGGGTTGACAAAGGGTTGATTTTATCTTCTATTTCTGATTATCAGCGTTTTAACTTCAGCTCACTCCTTTTTTTGATATTCAATTTTTTATATATTTGGTTAATGTGTGACTTCAGTGTGCTTTGTTCGATAAACAGCTCGGTCATTATTTCTTTATTCGTCTTTCCCGAAATAATCAAGTTATACACTTCCCTTTGTCTTTCCGTCAATTCATTAAGGGTACAGCGAAGAATAACTTCCCCATTTGATACGGCTATTTTCACCCCAGCCTTATGAAAATGAAAAGCCTTTATCACTTTGTAAACAATATAGATTTGTGGTGACGTAACCGAAGCGCGTTCGAATCGGTCCCAGTAGCTACTTCTGCTAACCTTCATCTTCTTCGTCAAATGCGTAAGTAAAATGTATCGCATTCATTTCATTGCTAATTTTTGTTTTTCTGTAAAAACTAACCGCATCAATATCATCACTTTCAGCTTCCACATAGGCATCTTCAAATCCATTTGCTTTACAAAATTTACAGACTTCTGTAATCAATGCTTTACCCAAACCTTGTCCCTGAAAACGTTTCGTAATACCAATATCGTAAATGTAGGCTATCGGTTTTGTGCTGTAATAACTATGTAAAACATATATTGTCAATCCACCAACAACCTTATTTTCAACCTTTACCACAAACACTATAAAGTCATTTTTTGAGAGTAATCTACTCAAATAGTCAATGTCAAGTGTTTGCCTATCATTTTCAAAAACATCTTTAAAGATTTCAATTAAGTTCCTGAATTCTGAAGTTTTGTTTTTTTCAAGTTTCTTGATTTCCATTGTGCGTTGATATTCATGGATGTTTTGCAATGTTTAAACCTCGACAATATACCCACTCCCGCCAGCCACTAGTACCCCCTACCAGGCACAAAGGCTTCCTCCTCCGTCTGCAAAAGGGCGTAGTTTGCGTTCAGCGGTGCTCATAGAGCTACTTTCCCGCTTCGCGGGCGGTTATGGTTTGCCTGACCTCATCAACGGCCAATTCGGCGATCCCGGTAACATCGGTTAGGGGCATATCTTTTCCATACGAACGGAGGGTTACGGTTCGCTTGTTTTGCTCGGTACCCTGCTCACGTAGAACGTGATAAAATCAGTTCACGGAAGGCGTGATGATAAATTTTCGGAACTTAATGGGTCCATGATCGCCCTGAATCACGATGGGGCCAGGCTCCCCTTCGTTACTGTCAAGTGACCCGCCCGTGATGCCAGGAATGGGCCGATTTGAAATGACTTCGACGCCATTGAGTATAACCGTTACATGTCTCCCCACCAATGTAATCTCGTAAGTCTGCCACTCCCCGGGTTGCCGGGCGGCATTAACCGATGGCGCAATAAATCCGTAAACGCCACCAATACTTACATCATCCGCTCTTCCCTTGGAGTCTTCAATCTGTATTTCATGACGGCCACGAAGGTAAATGCCACTGTTGCTCCCTTCGGGATACTTGAATTCTATACTGAGTTTAAAATCATCAAATTTCTGGGCGGTAATCAGGTTGCCCCCTTTTTCCGGGTTCACCAAGACCCCATCGACCATTTTAAATTGGTTGTTCTCCGGAATAATCCAGCGCTCCATATTGCCGGTCAGCAAATTGATGGGCGTGCCCCAAACCGGTGGCTCCGCTCTTGCTAAACTGGGAGCACGCACACCGGTAAACTTAAGCTTGTTCCCATCGAGCATCTTATAGCCCGAAAGTTTGTCGTCTTTCAGGCTGAATTCAAAATAAATATCATCAATATCCATCCACTGCGGCGGAATGGTGAAGTGGTATTTGTCTTTTTCGGCATCGTATTGAATCTCGGCAATCGGTCGTGCACTGCCCTCGTACCCCACATAATAGCCCACAAGGGTAGAAAAACCAGACAACTTCACTTGCAGCCATCCGGGAAACCCATCAGCGGCCATCAGCCCGTGCCGGAACATGCCGAGGTTCTCCAATTGATCTTGCTCTATGGCAATAGTCAGGTCCCACTTGCCAATCAGTTCCGCATCACTCTCCACGCGTTGTGCAGACAAGGTGGAGAGGCCGACCATTGCAAAAACCGTTAAAAGCAAAGCTTTTTTTAAATCCTTCATCATGTTTCCTTTTGTTTTGATTGCTGCTGTTGCTTGCTAATATACAACATCCCATCCAACTCAATTGGTGGGAACAGTGTCTGTGTGTATAACAAATTGCACAAAGTGCTGACCTGAAAGGCTGTAAACAAGGTCTTTTATTTTGAATCAGATTCTTTTTCGTAGTAAATCCTGACCTTTTTCTTACCCCATTCGAGTGCTTTTTCTTTATCCGTACCCATATAAATATCAATCTTTTTAGCCCACCGGCGGTTCATTTTATCCTTTACTTGATAAATTCCATCCACGCCTTCAATTTTAAGCCGGGTATTATGGTCCAATCCCATTTTTATTAAATCTCTGGACACTGCGATCGCTTTTACACCGGGCTCAAGATGGTCCCCCCATGCGGCTAAGGCAGGATTTCCTTTTTTGGTTTGTGCTTGTAAGGAATTGTAGGCTGTTGCCGTAACTTCCAGGGTCTCTACGGACACATTATCTCCAGCACCCAGGGGCGGTTCCCCGCACCCGATTAAAACGATTATAACTATTGTGAATATTGAATATCTTATCATGCTATTTCAACAGTGCAAGCGGTGGTATGTTCCATACCGGTTTAGCGGGACAGACCGATTACTAAGGGTCCAACACGCTCTCAATTAAACGCAGAAACAGCTTGAGTCCACACCCAAACTGCGACTGCTCTTATACCTTGCTGCAGAACGTTTAACTATGCGTTAAAAAGTATTCCGCCTCACGTATTTTCGTTCTATTGTTTTGTTACCATCCGATATTCCTGTCATTAATAACTTCTGTTCATCCACTTCAATTTTCCAGCTTTCAGGTTCTATCCCTTCTTGGTGAGGTAACAAAGTAATCTCAGGTTTGCGACCGTGAATGTGCCAGTATCCCGTCACTCTTTTTCCTTCCGGACTGAAATTGATATAAATCCTATCCCATCGAATGAACAGTTTATGCTGGTTCTCTTTGTCAAAATCATTTATAATGGACTGTCCATTTTCACTGATTTCCACCAAACCCCAAATACCTTCAAGGTAATCAGCAGGGGACATTGGCAACTCTTCAATAGGCTGTTGGAGACCAACATAGCCTTTATCCAAATTTTCGTTTGGACTGATTTAAATCGTTGTATTGTAAACGAAGTAAAAGGAATGGTAGCCAAGAGTAGTAATAAGTGTATGATGAAATACTTATTTGACCCCGCAATTTCGCAGGGCAGGCTCCGCCAAACGCGCATTTTTCCATTTAGCCATAACCACAACTCTTTGATTATCAACTCTCGTTTGCTCCAAACATACACTAAATGCGAATATGCCTAACAGAAAGGAGAAAAAATGAGCATTAACTTATACTTTGGGTTATGATGACATTCAGCTTTCTTAAACGATGGAAGTTTTGGAAAAGGCTTGCCCTATTTACCATCCTACTGTCCATATTGTCCATTGGGCTTGTCAGCTTTATCGTCTATCAGAAACAGGATGTCCTGGTTCAGGGGGAAGTAGACGCCATGAATAAGACGTACCAGGGCTTATTGGTGATAGGCGACACGCACTTAGCACTATTTGCCAACTTCCCTTATATCTCCATCAAAGTGGATGATGTCAGAGTGTATGAAACCAAAGCGGACAATGCCCCCCTTATTTTGGATGTAGCGGATATCTATTTGGGCTTTAACATCTGGGATATTGCCGCTGCTAACTATGACGTGCAGAAGTTGCTGGTGGAAGATGGCTTTTTCAATATTATCAGGCATCAGGATGGCAGCATAAACCTTGAAAATGCACTGGCCACACCAACCGAAGAAGCTGAGGTCGCCGAGCCGCTTGATATTCATTTGAAAAACATTGAACTCCGCCACCTTGACATCCACAAGCTGGACGAAGCGGATAGCCTGGATGTGGAAACCTATATTTACTGGGCAAAAAGTGGGTTCAAAACGGAGCACAATAAAATTTATGCCCATATTGATACCGAGTTTGAATTAAATATCATTCAGGGGCAGGATACCAGCTTCATCCAACATAAGCACTTTGAATTCCACACGGATGTGTTGTTCAATGAGGGGACCGGCCTTTTAGAAATAGCACCATCCGGTATCAAGATGGAAAATGGCGACTTTGAGGTGTATGGTAGTGTGGAAACGAAACAAGATAGGAAAGTGGACCTGCATGTGAATGGCACTAACCCCAACTTTGACTTGCTGATCGCTTTTGCGCCGGAAGATATTATCCCTACGCTGGAACGCTATAATAATGCCGGCGAATTTTATTTCCATGGCGACATAGTTGGCCCCACCACTGAGGGCCAAATGCCGTTTATCGATGTGAAATTTGGGGCCGATGAAGCGTTTTTGGAAAATGTAGACGTACGCAAAAGAGTAGAGGACCTAGGTTTTAAAGGGCACTTTACCAATGGCAAGGATAAATCCTTTGAATCGATGGAGTTCTCCATTGTCGACTTTAACTCAAAACTGGAGCGGGGAACCTTTACGGCTTCCTTATTCGTGAAAAACTTCCTTGAGCCGGAGGTCGACCTAGAACTACATACCGACTTCAATTTAAACTTCCTGGCTCAGTTTTTTAACCTGTCAGAGATAAAAAACCCTTCCGGTAACGTGAAGCTGGATATGCGTTTTCATGATATCATTGATCTGGAGCATCCGGAAAAGGCACTCAACGAATTAAATCAAGCCTACTACAGTGAATTAAGGATTCAAAACCTACACGTAGAATCACCAGACTTGCCGGTACCCATTGATCATTTAGACCTGCACCTTGCCATGTCCGGCAAGCGAGGGGTCTTAGATACCTTCAATCTAAGAATGGGCGCTACGGACTTATCCCTGAAAGGCCATGTGTCTGACCTTCCGGCCATCGTGCATCACACGGACACGCCCGTGGAAGCCGAACTGGAATTAAGCTCCAAGATGCTGGATATTGCCGAATTGACGGGCTTTACCAAAGGGGATAGCACTGGGATAGATGAGCAAATAGAAGATTTAAGCCTGCTACTGAAGTTCAAGTCCAATGCGCGTGCATTTACGGAGTCTAAGTATTTGCCGGAAGGCGAGTTTTTAGTAGAAAGGCTCCACGCACAGCTGAAAAACTACCCGCACGAACTGCACGATTTTTATGCTGACGTACTTATTGATGAGAGCGATTTGAATATCGTAGACTGCTCCGGATTTATCGATAAATCTGACTTTCGCCTCCGTGGCAAGGTGCATAACTACGGCCTCCTGATGACAGATACTTTAACGGAAGGTATCAGTTTGGATACGCCCGTAGAAGCCGAACTGGAATGGAGCTCCAAAATGCTGGATATTGCTGAACTGACGGGCTTTACCAAAGGGGGTAGCACCGGAATAGATGAGCAAATAGAGGATTTAAGTCTACTATTGAAGTTCAAGTCTAGTGCGGGGGCTATTACAACTTATGAACATTTACCGAAAGGGGCGTTTTTTGTCGAAAAACTCCACGCCCAGCTCAAAAACTACCCCCACGAGCTGCACGACTTTCACGTAGACATCCTTATTGATGACCGGGACTTAAATATTGTCGACTTCACAGGCTATATTGATGACTCTGACTTTCATTTTAATGGCAATATCCATGACTACGGTTTCTGGATGAAAGATACCTTAGCCGGAGATGTAAAACTGGACATCAGCCTAAACGCTGACCTGCTAAAACTGGAGGATATCTTTTCCTACCAGGGTAAAAACTATGTTCCCGAAGATTATCGCCACGAGGAATTTGACAACCTTGCCCTGCACCTAAATGCTGCCATGCATTACAAGGCTTCCAAGCTGCATTCCATAGACCTTGATTTGGATCAGTTTGAGGCAAAAATGCATGTACACCCCATGCGTTTTGAGGACTTTTCCGGAAGGTTCCACTATGAAGATGAGCACTTGCTCATAGAGAACATGCACGGTAAAATAGGTCGTACCGTTTTCGACCTGGACATGAACTATTACCTTGGGGAGGATGAATCGATTAAACTACGGGATAATCATCTTGGCCTAAAAGCTAATTATATCGATTTTGATCAATTATTTGCCTTCAATACAACTGCTCCCAATGCTACGGTAAGCTCCGAAGACGTAGCCTCGCATAGTGAGGCCTACAACATTTATAAGCTTCCGTTTACCGATATGACCTTTGATGTGGATGTGGATCATTTCATTTACCACCGTCTTGACTTGCAGGACATTCACAGTAGATTGAGAACAACCCATGATCATTATATCTATGTGGACACGATGAGCATGCGTGCTGCCGGAGGGCAATTCTTGATGTCAGGCTACTTTAATGGAAGCAATCCGGACCGGATTTACCTTAAGCCAAGGTTAAAAGTGATAGAAGTAGATTTAGACCGGCTGATGTTCAAGTTTGAAAATTTCGGCCAGGATGAGGTGGTTTCCGATAATATCCACGGTAAATTATCAGCGGATATTACCGGAAATATTCGCGTATATCCAGACCTGGTACCCGATTTAAATCAATCTGAAATACATATGGATGTGAAACTGTTGGATGGCCGACTGGAAAACTATGAGCCGGTACTGGTGCTATCAGACTATATGGGAGATAAGGACCTGTCTTCTGTTCAATTTGATACGCTCCAAAATCATATGGATATTACAAATGGAACGATCACGATTCCGAATATGACCATAGAGTCTTCTTTAGGTCACTATGAGCTATCCGGCGAACAGTCCATGGACGGTCAACTGGATTACTATATTCGTATTCCCTGGGAAATCATTAAGGAGGGTGCCCGCTATAAGCTGTTTGGCAGTAAAAAGACAGAAGAGGGAGAAGTAGTAGGGGACGATGAAATTACAGAAAAGGCGCCCAATGAAAATACGCGTTATTTGAACCTCCAGGTTTTAGGCACAATAGAGAAGTACGATATCAAAATGAAGAAAAAGAAGAATTAAGAGCCGAACAACACCCGATCGGAAAGTCTTCATACTTAAATTTCGGCACAAAATAATTCAAGCAATAAAGCATAGCCACATAAGTAAAGATGAGCGTAGGAATATTCCTTTCCACCAGCCTTGTGGAATACTTGCTTTGCAAATTCCACAGGGACAGCTCTGCATAACGCCTGCCGAAGTGTTCGACACGCAGGCAGTTCCTCACCTTCGTAGCTTACACGAAGAAAGGGCATTTAAGGGCTCCTTTCTGAAGTCGAGATTCCGGGCGTTCTCCTGCTGTTTGGCGGGACAGGTCTTGATCTGGCAAAAAACCCTAATCCATGGCTTATACAAACCCTACTTTAATAAACGCTACTTTCTGTAACGAAATTGATAGTATACGCTGGAAATGCTCGAAAGCCCCAATACGCCCGTATCTCAATTTACAATGCTTTTAAGAATTGAAGATAGGGTTCGCCCCTGGATTCTGCAATGTGATCAAAAGCGTAGAGAGAAGCGCCCATGACTATAAGTCCAACTGCCACTCCCCTCATCAATTCGTTTGGCCAAAAAATAACAGCTAATGCCAAACCAATAATAAAAATGGCGATTTCAACTTTTTTTATGATGCCGAAGCTTTTCATCACTTTTTCCATTCTTGGGATCTCTTCCACTTGAATTCTATTAGGGGCTTCTTTGTAAAAAGTGGTTACCCGCTCAATGTCCCTGGAGTTCTTGTAAACCACTCCAACACAGATGATCAAAAGCAGAACGGACAGCGGAATCGATACATAACCTATTCCTTTTAAAAAGGGCTTTTGCTGAAAAAGGAAACTTATAGAAAAAGCGATGAAGACGATTGAAATACATGCACCTGCAACGCATTGAAGTTTCTCTCCATTGAAATATGCTATGATGTTATCCATTAGGTTTTGCTTTTTTAATGGCAATGATAAGAAGAATACCAAAAAAGTAGTGGGAAACAATCGCAGCGATTACCGTCGTTTCCGCTAAGGCGTTATTGAAAATCCCTTCGTCTTTCATTACCAACCACATTATCAAAATCCCAACACGCTCTAAAAAACCAAATATCTGTCTTAAATTTTAAACCCACAAGCATAGAGTATAGTCTACACTTTAAATAAGTTTTCCACAAAAGCATTGAGTCATGTTAATAAGTGAATTGGCGAAACGCACTGGCGTTACAATCCATACGCTACGGTACTATGAAAATTATGGGTTTTTCAGAGGCAAAACAGATGAAACAGTCAAGACGAACAACTACAAACAATACGATGAGCATTTAATTGAGAAGATTCAATTAATTAAAGAGGCTAAAGAAATTGGGTTTACCTTATCTGAAATAAAAGACCTGTTGGACGATTGGTTTAACGATCAGCTATCAGAGGAGAAGAAAATTGAAGCGTTGGAAGTTAAAATCGTAGAAATCGACGCTAAAATCAAGCAATTCAAGGAGGTTAGGAAAATGCTGATTGAAGGGATTCAGGATGTCAAAGACGGAAAATGCTGATTGGTTTTACCTGACCGTTAAATTTGCCATTTTCGTCGTAATTCAAAAGTACTAGCAGCCTGGCTTTTGCGGTTTTTCTCTATAGTCACTCCACACCTAACCAAGCACTATGAAAGAAACCACCTTCCTGCTCAATGATTATGGTGATGATGGTGACCTTCGCTTGGTTTAAAGGTAAAAGCGGCTTGATTCATCGATGACAACTCATTAGTCCCTTCAGTAATGTGGTACCGTTTATTGATGGAAACATTGGCAAAATTCTGGATACTCCTCTCCTTATTGGGCCAAATGATTTCAATATTATCAATATTCGTCGCATCGCCTATACCCATTTCTTGTTGCAGGCTGGAGCAACCAAAACTACCCCCGGTATTGACTACCGCAAAGAAATCCTGTTTTTCGCCTGCTGCATTACGGGTACTCACCTTTATTCTGGCTCCAATAGCCGATCTATTCGAAGTCGTTCCTTCCAGTTTGAGGGTCACCCAGTTATTTTGCTCGTTAGGATTCTCAAAAAGGGTGTTAAAGAAAAAATCGCCCTGATAAGCGCCACCCATCACGGTATAAATATCCTGGTCGCCGTCGTTGTCGAGATCGGCAAAGGCAATCCCATGCCCTTTTTGGATATGCCCCATGCCAGAAGAATAGGTAATATCTTCAAATCGAGTCCCTTGATGATTATAGAAAGTGAGATTAGGAACTACAGAACGCAAATCGGGAGCGCCTGTACCAAGGTAGAAATCCAGGAATCCATCATTGTCCAGATCACCAAAATTAGCCCCCATTGGAAACATGGCCCTGCTTAGGCCTGCTTCTCCGGTTACATCTGCAAATTCGTTGTTGCCGATATTTTTATAGAGCTTTGGGTATTGTACATCCCCTTCGATATTGAGCATTTGAATCGCTTCATCAGTGCCTACCTTATTAAGATGACGGTAATCATAAGTGGATACAAAAATATCGAGTAGACCATCGTTGTTGTAATCCCATACCCAGGTGGGGAAACTAGAGGTTGGCCCTTCTACTTTAGCTGATTCAGAGATGTTTTCGAAAGTTATTTGGGTAGCGTTCCCTCCTTTGTTGATGAAAAGATAATTAGAGCCATCAAGATTGGAAAGGTAAAGGTCAGTCCAGCCATCGTTATTGATATCTCCGGCTGTGCATCCTTTGAAATAGCCTTCAACGGTAATCCCCGCTTGTTTAGCAATATTAGTGAACGTGCCGTTTTGATTATTAATGTAGAGTTCACAGAGATGTTTGCCTTTCTTTTCATCCTCCGTTTCATTGGCTACAAAAAGATCAATCCAACCATCATTATTAAAATCTGCCCAGGAAGCGGACTGCGTAGGGTGTAATGAAAGAAGTCCAGCACCGGACGTCACATCCTCAAAAGTGCCATCTCCATTGTTCTTTATTAGGGAGTTAGGGAAAATTCCGGCATCGCCTAACCATGCTCCTCTCATGAGATAAATATCGAGAAAGCCATCATTGTTAAAATCGGCTGATGCCATATTCAATCCACCATTAATCCCATCTAAACCGAGTTCCATTCTTTCCGTAAAAGTGCCATCCCCATTATTATGGAATAACCGAAGTGGATGAGCAGGTGCCCATGAAGAAATGAAAATATCGAGCAAGCCATCATTATCAAAATCATCTGCAATGACGCTTCCTGATAATTCATTGACATCTAAGCCCATACCGGTAGCTACATTTTTGAAAGCTTGGACAGGGCCATCCTGATTAGGTTTTAGTCCTTCAATAAGCCACTGCGACGGCACCTTTTCAGGATATTCCCCAAGCGTGACGTACGCCACATTTAAAAGCCATCGGGAATTTAGATCATCAGGAAATTTAGCCAGGATTTTCTCGTAGATCTTTATGGCTTCTGTAGAGCCTTGCCGATTTTGATGGATACTGTTTTCAGCGAGTGGAAAAATGCAAGATTCACCAGTATGATTGGCCTGGCAGTTTTCTAATTCGCCATCTCTGAGGTGGGAAAGTGCTAATAATTCGAAGATCAACTTGGAGTTTTTATCCATGTTGTTGATGTCGAGATTTAGCTGTTGTATGAAATTGCTAATAGCGGCAATAGCTTCCTTATTCTCCCCAGCGTTAATTAATTCTTTAAGCCAGAGATACATTAATTTCCCTTTTTGTCTGGGGTTCGCTGTATTCATTAGATCTAGATAATACTGCGCCCGTAACTTACTCTCATAATAGTTTTTTAATGGATCGATATTTTTCACTAGGTACTCCAGTGTATCTGCCATTATTTCTGTGCCAGGTCGTGTTTCTAGCTGCGTTTTTTTGTCGCTTTGGCAAGCAAATGAAAAGAGGCCAATAAGACTCAGGCAAAAGAGGCGCAAAATATTGTTTTTCATAAGATTTGATGTCTGAAAAAATAGGGTTGATGGAACATCTATGCTTAAGCAGGTTTGAGATGGAACACGAAGTTCGTTGAAAAGGATAGGTTAACAAAGTACAGTGGAGGAAAAAACAAGATAGCAATCTTTTAGAAGAGCGTGTTTGGGGACCGTCATTTGTGTGCATAACAAATTGCATTTTTGAATAGCCTGGCAGCATTTGCTGTTTGCTTCTATTGGATAAGCTGGAGCAGAGCGGGAAGCTCTACCCCAGCAGCCATAGCGCTTAAATGCAGAGGGTTGCCCCCGGTATTGATGGCCATGATCTGCTCCACCTCTTCGACGGTCATTTCCGTGATCTCGGCAATATCGGTGATGGGCATATCTTTCTCGTGTGAACGGATGATTACGGTTCGCTTGTTTTGCTCAATGCCTTGCTCGATGCCCTGCTCCCGCACTTCCTGCAAAATGGCTTCTTCTAATCCCATGGCTTTTGAAATGATTATTTGCTTACCGCTTTGGAGGAACGGTAGAAACCCGTTAACAATTCACTCACGAGCGTATCCAGGTCGACATCCGTTGAGGCGAGCCACTGCTCTATTTCCTTGTCTACATTCAATTGAATGTGAAGATGATTTTTATAATGGTCTATATCTGACTCGATAGGCACCCACTCGCCGTCAAAATCTTCATCCTCGGCGATATTGGCGTCATCATAGTATATGCACGCTTCCGGTACGTCTATCCCTATAGCCCCAAGCTTGATGGCATCCGTAGCCTCGATCCGGTCTGAGGTCGAAAACTCGACCGAATAGGTGTTGTCTAATTGACCATCCGCCAATAATTTTAGTGCTTCAGGGAGCCGGATTGTTCTTTTGGTCATAGGTCTCATTTTATACTCATAACACGATCGCCTTGTCCCCCCAGCCATCCCGATTAAATCCAGTCTCATAGATATACTTCGAGGGCCGCGGCAGCTCCGTACCGGTTTTACGCTTGTAAGCTAAGTCCGGAAGGCGGAGCAAAAATTCAAAAAACAAATCCTTAGGGAAGTCAGCTGGATTGGCTTTAACCCGTTCGTAGTACGTTCTGCCATTAGCCAGTACTGCGCAGCGGGCGTACAGGAATAAGTCCGAAGAGAAATGCTCCCCTTCTTCCACGGAAGCATCCGCGTAAGCTTCGCCATCTAATCGGTACAGCTGTCTGGCAAACCAATCGTAAAAATCAAGGATAACGTGTTCTTCCTGCTCGCTGAGCAATTGAATGGCGGGGGCCATGACTACGTCGTCATCCCCTTCCTTGTCCCAGTCCAACGCATCAATAATTGCCCAGTATTGACCGATCTGCTGCTGCTGCGATTCGAGGGTTTCCTCGATGACTTGCAGGGTGGCTTCGTCCTCGGTTTGCAGGAGGAGCTGGGCGAGGCGTAGTTTGCGTTCGGCGGTGGTCATGATTTTTTTGCTTCGCTTTCAAATTTAAGCTTATTCTGCAGCTTTTCAAAGCTCAAATAGTGGGTGAAGGGTGTTGCCGGAGGCGTTTGGTATTGCTAATAAGGCAGCTTAATAATCACCTTTGGTGGGTTGGGCTTGGCTGTTGTCTCCTTGTAGACCCTACTTGAATTAGCGAAGTAAGCTGTACGATATGTAATATTTAAGCTTTTATCATTAGTGGCTATCATTTGAACTTACCAACATAATTCAAGGGCTCAATCTCACAAACATCATCCAACCGCCCCCTAGCATTAAACATCCTCGGTCGTTTATCAAACTCAAACAGCCTGTATAAATGGTAATTCGATTCGTGCTTCATCGAAACCTTTAATTCATTCCGGCTAAAGTAAATGGGCGTGTATTTCCCCAGCTTAGTGGTCTTTACTTCGATGTATCGATCCGTACCGTTTGAGTTCCTGGACAAGATGTCGAAGCCCGCACCATCGCCTTGGTCTTTTGATATCCACTCCACACTATCGGCCAGTGCCCCCTTATCCTCTTTGATCAATCTCCACCTTTCGTACTGTACAACCAGCTCTTCTCCCTTGTCGCCCAGTATCTTGTTGGCTTGCTCTTTTTCAAGATAATTGACTTTTGTAATTCTGGTCTTGTATTCCGTAATTGGCTCGGCCGCCGAAGCTAATTGCGGAACGGGTTTAAGCCATTTATCAAAATCAACCTGCGGCTGCCCCTCAATTGTTGCGGCAGTAAAGTATTCAAAGTCATCTTTCCAAAAGTCATTGCTCTCCAGATAATTCAAGACTACTGACACGAGTATCTTCTGATAATTGGACATTGGCTTGTAACCATTAATAAAGGGCATCCCGAGCCCCATCAGCACGGCACTGATGTTTTGGTGCTTAAACTCGATGGAACCGTCTGTTCTGCCATTGAGTTTTTTCTTTAACGCCCGTCTATGCGCTGACTTTTTATACGGCACGCGCCTGATTTCCTTTGACAGCATATCAAAGTAATCTTTAATGATCTCATTGACTTCGTATTCAGTCCAGCTCGCACTCATTAATTGCTATGCATTTCATACGTGGTTAGGGCTTGCTAAGCACATTACTAAAATAAGAAAATTCCTGCTTATGGGCTGGCACTAGATACTGTACCCCGCGCCGAGGATTGGTTACAGCATCATCTTTGTAACGCGGGAGTAACCATACAGTAAACTTCGGTTTAGAGATCAATGTGCCCTTCGACATGCCATCCTTTTGTGATGCCCAGTTCTTTTACCGGGTATGATTATCTGGCTGCCCACACTAAAAATGTTTTTTTTTCAGGCGAGGGGTAAGGGCTTAACTTAATTGGGTTGAGCCATTTTTACAGGCAGTTTTTACTTTTCTAAGGATTTTAACACCCTTTCTTTATCGATCAAAACATCCCTCATTAGAAGAGATATCGGTAATGACTTATGCCCAAATTCTTTGAAAACATTATAGATTTCGATCAATGTATCTGCTGTTATCAATGAGAGATTTGATTCGTAATCGAGAGTACAGTCATTGATGAATTCATCAGTGAACTCTGGGGCTACAATGAAAATCTTCATGACCTCATAACCCTTTTTCTCTGCATTACTTTTGTAGGACTTTACTTGTCTGGATACTGATGAGTATTTGTTATAGCCCTTCTCTTTTATGGACTTACATTCAATGATTATCAAGCTGTTATCTCCTTCATTTAGTATGATATCTGCTTTGTCCTTAGATGTGTTGACTGAATCCCTTAAATCGTCATCAACATTAAATCCTAATTTCTTTAGAATTGACTTTGTCACTTCTTCAAATTTAACCCCTATTTCCGCTTCCTTGACATCCAATCCATTTTCTTGCAAAGAGTTAAAATCTCTCCTAGCTATCAACTCATAATTCTCAACAAATAAATTCTCAACATCTTTATATTCGTCGAGAATATTTTGTATCTCATTTCCACGTATCGATATTGATTGAGAATTACAAAAGTCTTTCACCTCATCATCTGTCAACAAGTAAAGGACATCGCTCGGTCTAATATTACTAGACTTTGGACGTGCGGAGTTTAGGGGAATTTTTTTTCCAGCCCTCTGCCAACCCGCCCTGTTATAAAAAGAGCCGTTCAGGCTCGCTTTTTCTTTGCCTTTTTACGCTTCCAGACGACTT
>Ga0307978_1000045_pt1 | contig 107202 bp, 81 predicted proteins | sample OrgLakmetage1056_FD_203151 | JGI IMG/M metagenome (GOLD analysis project Ga0307978, IMG submission 203151) | Saline water microbial communities from Organic Lake, Antarctica - #1056 | ecosystem: Environmental > Aquatic > Non-marine Saline and Alkaline > Saline | place: Antarctica: Organic Lake... | reverse complement strand
CTTTAATACCTTCAGGATGTTGTGGAATGGCAGGAAGTTTTGGTTACGAAAAGGAGCATTATCAAGTGAGCCAATCTATAGGAGAACTTGTTTTGTTTCCAGCAGTTAGAAAATCAAAAGAGGCTATCATCTGTGCCAATGGAACTAGTTGTAGGCATCAAATAAAAGATGGAACCCAAAAAGAGGCTTTACATCCAGTAACTATTTTAAATAAATTTGTCTTAGAAGTTTAAATCTATCGAAGAGGCTATCAGATTTTATTTGGACTGTATAAAGACATCTAGAATTTCAAAATTAAACCGTTATGGAATACCTTAAAAAGTAATCTTTGTACTGATACCACTTTTAATTAAACCGATATCTTTTGCGTAGTAATTAATCATCATGGTGGCATTTTTCTGTTGAATTATAAAAGGTTGCCTTCGATAAAGGTATCTTAAAGTTTGAAACAGTATTACCGAGAAACACTGAACAGTCTCCATCAAAAATGATGGTTTGGTCACCATTCTGTTTAACTACTTCTCCATAGCTAAGAATAGGGTTGAAAACTCTAAAAAAATCACTGACCGTTTTAGTAAAACTAAATTGTGGGAGTTTTGAGTATTAACTTCAGAAATACTTAAGTTTCTACTACCTGTTGTAGTATTCGAGTTCTCTCTAAATGTGTTCTTATTGTTTCAAGCTGAGGGGGAATAATTTGAGTCTGATAAGTGGATATTTTCATCCTCACGAGTACAAGAGCAACAAAAGGAAAATGGTTCCTATATAAATGTTTGCTTTTTTTATAAAATAAATATTGGATATTATAATTCGTCAGCACAGCATCCAAAGGTGCTTAAACAAATATAAGATAAAATTGGTAAGCCAGCTTTTTTTAAAAGCGATAGGTTTTGCTCATAATATACAGCTTACATATTGCCAATATGTAAGCTGTATATTATGGAAGGTGGATGAAAAGACGACTAACCGATATAAACAGTTTATCCAAAATCCACCTTATTCAAGACAGAATGCTCATTTTTACTGTAATCTACTTAGATTGTTTTTTGATTATTGGCGAAAACAGTTACATTTGTTAAAAACCATATATGGCATCAAATAGCTTTGGAAATTTTCTTAAACTTACGACTTTTGGTGAGTCTCACGGAGTCTCCATTGGTGGAATTCTAGATGGAGTTCCTCCAGGAATCCAATTGGATTTAGAGAAAATTCAGAAAGATTTAGATAGAAGAAAACCTGGTCAATCTGCAATAGTCACTCAACGTAAAGAGTCTGATATCGTTCACTTTAAGTCAGGGATTTTTGAAGGGATAACCACGGGATTACCAATTGGTTTCGAAATCCATAATACAGATAACAAATCAAAAGATTACGGTCATATAAAAGATGTGTATAGACCAAATCACTCCGATTATACTTACGATCAAAAATACGGTCAAAGAGATTATAGAGGTGGAGGAAGGTCTAGTGCGAGGGAAACGGCTTCTTGGGTTGTTGCTGGTGGTATAGCCAAACAAATCCTTAATAATGTTGATTTCACAGCTTATACTCACGCTGTAGGAGGTTTAGAATTACAGATTGAAGATACTATCGACTTTGATGTTATCGAAAAGAACCCTGTTAGATGTCCTAATGCAAAGAGAGCAGCTGAGATGGAAGATTATATTAAAAAAATAAAAAAAGAGGGAGATACTATTGGCGGTATTGTGAAATGTGTCATCTCCAATGTTCCTAAAAACCTAGGCGACCCTATCTTTGAAAAACTTCACGCTAATTTAGGTAAAGCTATGATGACCATTAATGCTGTAAAAGGATTTGATTATGGGTCTGGTTTTGAAGGTGTTTCTATGAAAGGGAGTGAGCATAATGATTTGTTCAATGTAGATGGAACAACAAAAACCAATCATAGTGGTGGCATACAGGGTGGTATTTCCAATGGGATGAGTATCCATTTTAGAGTCGCTTTTAAACCCGTGGCTACCCTTATGCAAAAGCAAAAAACGATAGACAAAAATGCTCAAGAAGTAGAAATGCAAGGCAAAGGTCGTCATGATCCATGCGTAGTTCCTAGAGCTATTCCTGTTGTTGAGGCTATGTCGGCTTTAGTTTTGGCAGACGCCTTTCTGCAAAATAAATCTCTCAATTAATTTAAATGAAAAAATTAGAACTACACTGGCAAATCCTTATTGGTATGGGATTGGGAATTGCTTTCGCATATATTTTATCTTTTTTTAGCTGGGGAAGCGATTTTATTACCGATTGGATTAAGCCGTTTGGTAGTATGTTCATCAATGCGCTTAAACTTATTGCAGTTCCCTTAATTTTAGCGTCTCTTATCAAAGGAGTATCTGATTTAAAGGATATTTCAAGCCTTTCACAAATGGGCCTAAGAACTATTCTTACGTATTTAGCGACTACAGTTATTGCGGTGAGCATCGGTCTTGCTATTGTTAACATATTCGAGCCTGGTAAGAGCATAGAAAGTGAAACCCGAGAGGAATTGGTACAAAGTTATGGGGGTGATGCAGAATTAACCAGGCAAAATGCACAACAGCAGAAGGATTCTGGGCCTTTGCAAGCCCTAGAAGACTTGGTGCCAGATAACTTTTTTGGTGCAGCATCCAGCAATTCTAATATGCTACAAGTTATTTTCTTTGCCATCTTTTTTGGCATTGGTATGATTTTGATCCCAGAAAAAAAATCCAGGCCTATCAAGGATTTTTTTGATTCCTTAAATGAGGTTGTTTTGAAAATGATAGACCTTATTATGCTAGCTGCACCCTATGGTGTTTTTGCATTATTAGCTGCATTGGTCGTTGAAGCACCAAGCGCAGATTTGTTTATTGCATTGGCATTTTACGGCTTGTGTGTCGTGGGTGGGTTAATTATTATGATTGGAGTTTATGCGTTAATTGTAGGCATCTTCACCAAAAGATCACCGCGATTCTTTCTCAATGGTATCTCACCAGCTCAACTCTTGGCTTTTTCTACAAGTTCTAGTGCTGCAACTTTACCTGTAACAATGGAAAGAGTAGAGGAGCATCTAGGTGTACATCCTCAGGTTTCCAGTTTCGTATTACCCATAGGTGCAACTATTAACATGGATGGAACTAGTTTATATCAGGCAGTCGCAGCGGTGTTCATCGCTCAAGCATTTGGTATGGAACTGAGTTTTGTTGCTCAGCTTGGGATTATTGCTACTGCAACTTTAGCCTCAATAGGTTCTGCTGCAGTACCAGGAGCAGGAATGGTTATGCTTGTTATAGTTCTTGGTCAGGCAGGAATACCTGAAGCTGGTCTTGCTCTTATTTTTGCTGTAGACAGACCATTAGATATGTTAAGGACTTCTGTAAATGTAACCGGTGACGCTGCTGTAGCTATGTTAGTAGCAAAATCACAAAACAAATTAGGCGATCCAAAAGTGACAAACTGGGATGATAAGTACACAAAAGAAAAAGATTTTAAAAAATAGGTTTTAAACTGATTTAAGTCTATAATATCGCTAAAAATTGTCTCTTTTTGTTTGCTTTTTAATTTCAATCAATCAAAAGATCTGTGCTGAACTACGTCTTAGTAAAATTCAATTTACTTTTACGGTAGTATAAATGTAATTTGGTATTAGATAGGCATAAAATTAGAAAGGCAGCTATATAGCTGCCTTTCTAATTTTATGATGACTTCAGTATTATTTGAAATAGCTGAAATCTTCCCCACTCTTAATTTCAAGTAAAGAGTTATAAATTAATTTGATAACATTTTCAACATCAGATTGATGCACCATCTCTACGGTGGTATGCATATATCTCAATGGTAAAGAAATAAGCGCAGAAGCAACACCGCCATTGCTATAAGCAAACGCATCGGTATCTGTTCCTGTCATTCGGCTTGCAGCTAAACGTTGGAAGGGAATATTATGTTTCTCTGCAGTATCGATGAGAAGTTCTCTCAGTTTGTTTTGCACTGCTGGGGCATAACTTATAACAGGACCTGCTCCAATCTTAGTAAGACCTTCTTTTTTCTTTTCTATCATTGGCGTCGTCGTGTCGTGACAAACGTCAGTAACAATAGCTACATTAGGCTTGATGGTTTGTGCAATCATTTCAGCACCTCGTAAGCCAATTTCTTCTTGAACAGAGTTGGTGATGTACAATCCAAAGGGAAGTACTACTTTATTTTCCTTTAGCATTCTAGCCACTTCAGCAATCATAAAGCCACCCATTCTGTTATCTAAACCTCTGCAGACAAACTTATCTCCATTCAGAATAAAAAATTCGTCTGGATAGGTAATAACACAACCAACGTGGACTCCGAGCTTTTCAACTTCTTCTTTGTTGTCACATCCAACGTCTATACAAATATTATCAGGTTTTGGTGATTGCTCGCTTGATTTATCTCTGGTGTGTATGGCTGGCCATCCAAAAACCCCTTCTACAACACCTTTTTTGGTATGTATATTTACCCGCTTTGAAGTTGCTATTTGATGATCGCTACCTCCATTTCTTATCACATAAATTAAACCTTCATCGGTGATATAATTGACGTACCAGGATATTTCATCAGCATGACCTTCTATAACTACTTTAAAGTCAGCATCAGGATTTATGACACCAACGGCTGTTCCGTAAGTATCTGTAATAAATTCATCTACGTAAGGTTTTAGATAGTCCATCCAAATTTTTTGACCCTCCGATTCATAACCAGTTGGAGCGGCATTATTCAAATACTTTTCTAAAAATTTTAGTGAATTATCGTTCATATCTATTTTTTTTGTAGCGCGAATTTAGTAAAGTATTCAGATATAGTTGAAAATGAATACTTAATTTTGGAACAATTTTAGAGGTTAATACTATAAATTACTTTATTTTGAAATTAGCTATAGCTTTATTTCTGTTAGCAAGTGTTGCAGTTAGTGCTCAGGAGGCAATACTTCAAGAGATATCCACTAATTCTAATCAACAATACCTCATATTAGGCAAAGATACCTCTTGGGTAAGTGAAGTTGAGTTAGAAGAAGTAATGATCTATCCACAGCTTAAATTTAAAAGTCGAGACGACTTCAGAAATTACCTCATATTAAAACGCAAAACCAAAAAGGTATGGCCTTATGTAAAGCTAGCTTCAGAGCGGTTTGAAACTTTAAACAAACGCTTATCGAGCATTGACTCCAAACCTTCAAAAAGACGATATACCAGAGTTATTCAAAGGTATGTAGAAGAGGAGTTTACAGAAGAATTAAAAAAGCTAACAAAAACTGAAGGTCAAATCTTAGTTAAATTAATTCATCGCCAAACTGGTGTAACCACCTTCGATTTGGTAAAAGACCTCCGTTCTGGATGGCGAGCCTTTTGGTATAATACCACCGCTAGTTTATTTAATATTTCTTTAAAGGAAGAATTTAATCCCTTAGAAATCAAAGAGGATTTTTACATTGAAGATATTTTGCAAAGAGAATTTCAATCTGAGCATCTTGAAAGACAATTGCCTAAGTTTGAAATTAATCTTATGAACTTAATGGAAACATGGCAAAAAGAATCTGGTTTGATTGCTCCTTCTGCCATAAGATCCAACCGGTATTAAATCAATGTTGATTTAGACCAAAATCCGCATAAGCATCCATACCGTGTTCATGAATATCTAAACCTTCAACTTCATGTCTAGAAGACACTCTTAAACCCATAAATTTCTTAATGGGCCATAGGATAATACTGGCGCTAAAGCAACAAAACCCACCAATAGTTAATATCGACACCAACTGTATTAAAAATTGTTCTGTTCCTGCCATACTTCCAAACAGACCTACCGCCAAAGTTCCCCAGATACCACAGCACAAATGAACAGGAATAGCTCCTACGGGATCGTCTATTCTTATAATATCCATTAATTTAACGGCTAGAATGATGATTAGCCCAGCGATGAGACCTATGGCAATAGATTCTGAGGGTGACATCAAATCTGCACCTGCAGTTATTCCTACAAGTCCACCCAATATACCATTCATAAACATCGTTACGTCAAAATTTTTAAAGACCAGAAAACTACTTAAGCAAGCTCCTAGACCTCCAGACGCAGCGGCTAAACTTGTAGTGACAAGTACGATAGAAGTACTGGCGGGATCTGCAGAAAGAACTGAGCCTCCATTAAACCCAAACCAACCAAACCACAGTAAGAATACTCCGGTTGCTGCTAAAGGAATATTATGACCTGGAATGGCAAAAATCTTTTTACCCTTGAATCTTCCTATACGGGGTCCTAGGAAAACAACTGCCATGAGGGCCGCCCAACCCCCCACAGAATGAACCAATGTAGACCCTGCAAAATCATAAAACCCAAAATCACTTAAAAAACCACCTCCCCAAAGCCAAGACCCACTAATTGGGTATATAAAACCTACATAAATAATTGAAAATACCATAAAGGCACCAATTTTAATACGTTCTGCGACAGCACCAGAGACTATAGTTGCTGCTGTCGCAGCAAACATTCCTTGGAATAAAAAATCTGTCCAATAGGTATAGCCTGCATCCGCATAATCTGCGGTTAGACCATTGTCTGGCAGATGCAATCCGATTCCACTTAGACTAAACCATCCATTAAAATCCCCTGGATACATGATGTTAAAGCCAACTATATAATAGAGAACTAGGCCAGAGCAAATGATAAAAAAGTTTTTGAATAGAATATTAATGCTGTTCTTTTGGCGGGTTAAGCCAATCTCTAAAAGAGAAAAACCTAGGTGCATTAAAAAAACCAAAGCGATGCAAAGCATCATCCATATATTATTCGCAGTAAATAGAGCGTTTTCCATAATTTTTATTTAATAGCTTGAGTTCCACGTTCGCCTGTTCTTATCCTTATGCACTCTTCAATATTGGAAATAAATATTTTTCCATCTCCAACATCTCCAGTTTTAGCCTTTTCAATCAAGGTTTCTACGGTTTTGTCGACGAAATCATCAGATACAATAACCACTAAGTATCGTCTTTGAATATCACTCGTGCTATAAGAAATCCCCCTGTATAAGTGACCTTGTTTTTCATTACCTACCCCTGTGACGTCCCAATAACTAAAGAAATTCACCTCTATTTGATGGAGTGCTTCTTTAACTTCATCAAAACGAGACTTTCTAATAATAGCCTCTATTTTTTTCATATCCCCTAAATTTTTAATGTAAATATATATAAAACATATTATAAAATAAAGCACCCCCTATTTTTTAGGGGGTGCTTTATTTTATAATATGTTCTTACCAAGAAAAGTACAATTATATAAATAGTTATCGAGCTTAAAAATCAATGCCTTGATAAAGGTTTCTCTACATAACTCTTAACTACTCAAGCTTAACATTGTAATTTTTTAAAATCTCAGTATATCCTGTTTTATTGAAATTAAAATTTTTGAAGGTTTCATTGTGTTGTTTCCTATTTTCCACTCTTTTAATGTTTTCGATAAAACGCCTATAATCGTCTTCAGCGCTTACAATAAGGCCCGGAACTTCAATGGATTTTCCATCATCATCCTTCGCTACCATTGTAAAATAAGAAGAATTACAATGTTTTTTGGCCCCGTTTTGTATGTTTTCAGACTCTACCCGAACTCCAACAACCATCGACGTTCTTCCAACGTAGTTTACTGAGGATTTTAAGGTAAGAAGCTCTCCAACCTCAACAGGATTTAAAAAGTCTACACGGTCTACACTCGCAGTGACACAATAGTTTTCGGAGTGCTTGGCTGCGCATGCAAAAGCAACTTGGTCTAGAAGTGATAGAATAAATCCACCATGAATCTTTCCTCCAAAATTTGAATGGGAGGGTAACATGAGTTGTGATAAAACTACCACAGAATCTGAAGGATATTTAAATTTTTTAGTCATAGTTTAGTTTTAAGGAGTGTCTGTCCATTTTGAATTTAGGACTTTTTTCGAAGTAACGCCCATCTCTTTTAATGACGTTACATCTTTTATTAAATTTTGTTTTCCAGTCAATTTTTTCATGGCTTTCTCGTAGGCTGATTTTGTAGAATCAATGCGATTTCCAACTTCATCTAAGCCTTCAATCAAATTAACAAATTTGTCATAGAGATCACCTGCATGTTTAGCGATTTGCACTGCGTTTTGTTGTTGTTTTTCATTGCTCCAAACCATGTCTACAGTTCTTAATGTAGAGAGTAAAGTAGTGGGACTTACCATCAAAATATTATCTTGGAAAGCAGAGTAAAAGAAATTTGAATTTTCACTTTGCGCAAGGAATAAAGCGGGTTCAATCGGGATAAACATCAAAATAAAATCTGGTGTAGAATTTCCGCCAAGCAACTCGTAGTTTTTACCTTTTAGACCTTTAAGATGAGTTTCCATAGATTTTACATGGGCTTTTAAATGTCCAGCTTTTTCTTGCTCATTGTCAGAATTGATGTACCGTTCATAGGCTTTTAAACTCACCTTAGAATCTATGATCATTTTCTTTTCGTTGGGTAAATACACCACAACATCAGGCAATTTGCTCAAGCCATTTTCATCCTTAAAGTGCTGTTGTACTTCATATTCACGCCCTTTTGTCAGTCCAGATTTTTCCAGAACTTTTTCCAGAATCATTTCTCCCCAGTTGCCTTGTGTTTTACTACTGCCTTTTAGAGCATTAGTCAAATTATTAGCCTCTTCTGAAATTTTTAAATTTTGTTCGTTGAGGTATTTCAGTTGCTGTTCAAGTTGAATATGACCTTTCAAAAAATCAGAATTCGTCTTTTCAATTTTGGTTTCAAAAGATATCAGCTTCTCTTTTAAGGGGTCTAAAATATGAGCTATGTTTTTTTGATTTTGAAGCGTGAACTTCTCAGATTTTTGTTCTAAAATTCGCTGAGCAAGGTTTTCAAATTCTTCACTAAACTTTTTTTGAAGGGCTTGCATTTCAGACTTTTGCTCCGTCCATTTGTTAACCAAGCCTTCCAATTCTGTCTCCTTTCTTATGAGTCTATTCTGAATTTGGAAACGTTCATTTTCTTCACTTTTCAAGTCAGCTCTAAGTTTTTCGTTAACAGTAATGAAATCGTCTTTTGATTTCTGTTCCCGTCTAGCGGACTCTTCGTATAACGATTGAAATTGGGACGATTTGGTTTGCCAAATAGCAATCGTAGATTTGTCCATCAGCTTTGCCAACAAAAAGCCTAAAGCCAAAGCAAACAGGCCAAGAAATATATAAGGTGCGTATTCCATAGAGATATTTTTTCAAAGATATAAAGAGAATCTTCACTATAAACCAATTTTTGGTTTTGGATCTATTTTGATTTCTTGACTTGTGAGAGATCAAGCAAATTGAAAGGGTTAATGCCCAACCCACTCACAGATTTTGACCTAAAACGAACAACTTCGTCATAGTATAGGGGTATCATTGGAGCTTTTTCTATTAAGATAGAATCCATCTGTGAGTAAAGTTTATATCTGGTTGTGTCTTCTGTTATCCTCAAAGCTTCTTCATAAAGTCTATCGTAAGTGTCATTTTTAAAGTGGGTATAATTGGGGCCGTTTGGTGAAAAGTTACCGCTGTAAAACAAGGATAGGTAATTGATAGCATCCGGATAATCGGCAATCCAGCTGGCTCTAAAATTATCCAATTGTCCAGCAGAGCGTTTTTGGCGAATGGTAGAAGGTGGCATCACATCTATATCTACTTGAACCCCTATTTTTTGAACCTCTTTTTGAATAAATTCCACCAAATCTATATAGGAGGGATTGGTGCTTATTGTCAATTTTGGTGAGTTGATTCCTGTTTCTTTCTTGAATTTCTCTATAAGAGCTTTTGCCTTTTCAGGTTGGTAGGAATAGCCCTCAACAGAGGTCTGGCCAGCCAAGCCTTCTGGAATAAAACCTTTATGTGCAGGGATTCCAATATTGTTTCTTAGATACTTGATCATCTTATCTCGATCAAACGCATAATTGATTGCTTTTCTAAAATCTTGAGATTGAATCTCTGTTGAAGGGGAATCCAAGTAAAACCCCAAATACTCTGTGTTTAAGTAGGGACTCTTATCCATATCCACACGAGTCTCAAATTTTGAGCTTAACTTTCCGCTAGTGGTGATAAGTTCATCTTTATAAGAGGGGTCTAGACCGCTCAAAAAATCCAGCTTACCTTGGATAAAAGCTAAAAATTCACTTTGTTTATCTGGTAAAAAGGTGATAGAAATGGCCTCCAAATACGGCAGAGTATTGCCTTTGGTATCTGTCTTAAAATACAATTCATTTTTTCTCAATACCATCTTTTCTCCGATTTCCCACCGTTTAAATTTAAATGGACCTGTTCCTATAGGCGAAGTTTGAAAATCTAAGTTCTGCATTTCTCTTGGAATCACCGAGCAGAATTTTGAAGACAATAAGCCCAGAAAGGCAGGGAATCTCTGTTCTAATTCAATTTCAATCAAATCATCAGTTTTCGCTTCAATGCGTTTTACATTGGACATCACCCAACTTCCAGGTGAAGCAACCTTTGGATCTGTAAGCCTTTTAAGACTATACTCTACATCTTTTGCAGAAAGATGCCGGGTGGAGTCTTTTCCAAAGACAGTATGTTTATGAAACAACACGTCTTGTCTTAGTTTAAAGCGATAGGTTAAGCCATTTTCAGAAACTGTCCAGGAATGGGCAAGATCTCCTTCTATGGAAAGAGTTGAATCTAGTTTTACTAAAGTATTGTACATCTGGTGTGCAGGCCAAATGTTCCGCTGGTCTTTGGCAAAAGCTGGATCTAGAGAGGTGATATTGGCATGTTCATTATACCTAAAGACCAAGTGATCCCGATTACTTCCTTCTGGAGAAGAGCATGAAGCTAGAATCAATAAATTCAGTAAGAAAATAGAGGAGAGTGATAAAAAGGGTTTCAATTTTATAAAATAAATTATAGTTATGATTTTAGCCAACTTTTGCGAAGATAGAAGATTCTACTTATCTCAATGCACTCGTACTTATCAAAACACGTAAAATGTGGACACAAAACTTAATTCATAAATTCTAGATTGGTCATTGAATTTTTCTGAAACTTAAACCATTGCCAAGAACTTTGTAGATGAAGGCTATAAAAGAGTTGAGTTTAAGGAACATCGTGACGCCTTAACTATGCCCAATTTAAACCAGAAGAATTTGCCGATGTAGATGAAGCAGATTTCATCTTTAGGGCGACAATACAATCTAAAGTTATTGATTTTATAAAAAAGCTGATGGCTATTCTTGAATAAGGAAAATTCTACTTTTTTGGGATGAAAAGAATTTATAAAGTCTAAATGAAAAGCTAAACTTGGGTTTAGATTCTTCACCTTCCATTCCATTGCTTAATTTTATAGTCCGTAAGATATTCACACATTTTCAAAATACTATTAATACCTAAACCTCATACTATGGCACATTTACGATTAGGAGATATAGCTCCAGATTTTACTGCTGAAACAACCGAAGGAAACATTTCATTTCATAACTGGCTAGGAGACCAGTGGGGAATCATTTATTCCCACCCAGCAGACTTTACACCTGTATGTACAACTGAACTTGGTCGAACAGCTCAGCTTAAAGATGAGTTTGATAAAAGACATGTAAAAGTTATTGCCATAAGTGTAGATCCTTTAAAAGATCATCATGAGTGGATCAAAGACATAAACGAGACTCAAAACACCACTGTTAATTTTCCAATTATAGCAGATAGCGATAGAAAAGTAGCTGAATTATATGACATGATTCATCCAAATGCTTCTGAAAAGGCTACAGTGCGTTCCGTATTTGTGATTGGTCCAGACAAAAAAATAAAATTAACGTTGACCTATCCAGCCTCTACAGGTAGAAATTTTGATGAATTGCTAAGAGTTATTGATAGCCTTCAATTAACGGCTACTAAAAAGTTAGCAACCCCAGCAGATTGGAAGCCAGGACAGGATGCGATTATTTCTCCGTCGGTAAGTGATGAAGAAGCAAAAGAACAATTTCCTGGATATAAAGCTGTAAAATCCTATTTGAGAACGACTCCTACTGAAAAATAGGTTTCTTCTTAAAAAAGTAAAAATGACCTTTGTTGGGAGACTCCAGCAAAGGTTTTTTATTTTTAATAGAATTTCATCAACAAACCCTAATAAAACGTTCGCTCTTGCTGCAAGTGTAAAGATTATAACAAATTAAATATCAAGCCCCAAAGATTTAATTTTATTGTATAAAGTAGTCCTGTCTATATTTAATTCCTTGGCAGTTTTGCTTTTATTGTACTTATTCTTCTTTAAACATTTAAGGATTATTTCTCTTTCATGATGTTCTTTAACTTCTTTTAGGTCATTTGAGTGAAGTGTTGAATCAACAGGTGTTTCTTTTTTTTCAAAAATAGAGTGTGGTAAATGCTTATGTAAAATGCGGCCTTCCTGACAGAGTAAAGCAGCTCGCTTAAGTAAATTCTTTAATTCTCTAAGATTTCCAGGCCAATCGTATATTTTTAAGTCCTCTATAAGTTGAGGGTCTATATCTACTATGTTCTTTTCAAGTTCGTCACAAGCTTCAATAATAAAAAATTGAATAAATTCTTCAAAATCTTCTAGCCGTTCTTTAAGGGAAGGAATGTTGAAGGAAAATTCGTTTAACCTATGGTATAAATCATTTCTAAATTCACTATTAGAAATTGCAGCAGCTAAGTTTTCATTGGTTGCTGCAATAATCCTAACATCAATTTCAATCTCTTTGTCTCCTCCAACAGGTCTTATTTTTCGTTCCTGCAAAACTCTTAAAAGTTTTACCTGAGATTCATAGGATAAATTTCCAATTTCGTCTAAGAATAAAGTGCCACCATTAGCAAGTTCAAATTGCCCTTTTTTATCGCGATCTGCCCCCGGTAAAAGCACCTTTTACATGGCCGAAAAGCTCACTAGAGGCTATGCTTTCTGGCAAAGCTCCACAGTCTATAGCTACAAAAGCTTGGTCTTTTCTTTTACTGTGGTTATGAATGAATTTGGCGACGTATTCTTTTCCAGTCCCGCTTTCTCCAGTTATCATTACCGACATTTGGGTAGGTGCTACTTGCTTTGCATAAGACCATAGCTCTTGGGCTTGTTCGCTATTTCCTTTAACTACAGAGCTCGAACTAACTCCTTTAGATAAGCCTTTTTTTACCGATGATTTTTGCTCTTTAGTTGAATCGATCAAAGGGAAATTTAGGGCATTTTCAATGACTAATTTAAACTCTTCGGGGATAATGGGTTTAGAAATAAATTCGAAAGCACCGAGCTTAATAGACTTCACAGCAGTTTTAATGTCAGAATAATTAGTGATTAGAATGACAGGGGTATTGCAATGGATTTTGATTTTTTCTATGAGTTCTAAACCATTCATTTTTGGTAATCTATAATCTGTGATAATTAAGTCGAAAGTTTCCCCTTTTAAAATTTCTAAGGCATCTTCAGAAGAACTAGAAGTTTCTATGCTATAATCGAATCTCCTTAAATAATTGGAAAGTGTCTTATTGAAAAATGGATCGTCGTCGACTATTAAGATTTTGCTCACAGTATTTTCTTGCTAAAATATTAAATCAAAGGCTATCGAATTGCTTAAAATAAAAAAATAATAGTTGATTCTGTATTTCTTCAATTCAAGATTATTTATCCTGTTGAACTCTTCAACAGGGTGTCGATTTCGCACTTAGCTTACACCAATTCACTAGATCACTTAAAAATAAATATTTTCCTATGAATTATGGTGAATACATTATATGGTTATTAAAAATTGAGACTTTGCGCAATTTTTGCAACTCATTTTCTAAGTTGACCTATTCAGTTTTTAAGTAGTTGTGTTAGGCTAAAATAGATGAATGCTGAGCTGAAATACATAAAGCACCAAGTAGTATGTCTGCTAAAGATATGATAGATAAGTATATATTTGACTTTATTGATTAGGAGTACAGATTGTCTGATGTAAGAAGCATTAAGCTAAGTAGAATGCTGGATAAAAGAAATTAAAAATACCAAAGGTATTTAAGACGTCTCAGAGTTGAGAATTTGGTAGGTAAAGCCAAAGCTTATGAAGCTAAGGTTTTTGTCAAGAGATTATTAATTCCTGAAAAACTTTTTAAAATTATGGATCAATACTTTCAACAGTATGTTTAAACTAAAAGGAAAAATGTTATGGTTGTTTGCCTTATTTGCCAGCGGACTCTTGGCGATAAGTTTTTATTTTTATGATAGTCTCAATGCTTTGGGAAATAAGGTAGAAGACACTCTTTCACCTAATAAAAGGTCAGATAACCTAAAAAAAATCATGGTAGATCTGAATAAGTTAAACAACTTATATCTTGTAGATTCAGATCGTTTTAACTCCATTAAATCGGATAGTTTAATAGCAAATATTGAAAAAAATATAGATTCAGTTAAAGACAAGATTAACCAAGAGCGCAGTCTGAAGGACAGAAACTTGGATACTATTCCAAAACTTTTAAGACAAATTCGAGATGACTACTTTGAGCTACAGAATAAAAAAGAACAAACTCAGGAAGCATTTATAAATGAACTCAGAGGTCTAGTTGACGATGAGCTTTCCAAAATTGAAGCAAAACCCTTAGATTCCATTACTATTATAAAACAAATCAACTCTGAGATCTACGAAAAGATAGAGCTTAGTCAGCAAGGAGAAGATGAGCGAGGTTTTTTTCAACGGTTATTTGGGTCTTCAAGACCAGAAAATGATACGGCTATAGCTAGAACTAGTTTTAGAGATACCTTAGTAAGACAGTCTGTAGATACTGTATTCTCAAGAAATAAAGAAGAAAAAACAACTCTTGATATTCTTCCTGCTATAAAAGAATATCAGCGTTATCGCACTCAACTTTTAAATTCTCTAAAACGCCAAGAACAGGAGATTTTCAGAAAAAATATTGAAGTCAATAATTATGTTGAAAATACCCTAAACGAAATTTTATTTGAAGAATATGAACATTATGAGAACTCTATTAAAAATCTGAAGACAGACTCGATGACTTATTTCTATGAACTAGGAGCCATCATTTTTATTTTGATTTTAATAACTATCATTGCGATTTTTATCATCTTTAAGGATATCAACCAAAGTATTTTTTATCAAAATAAACTAAAGGCAGACGAAGAGAAAGCAAAACGAGATGCCATAGAAAAACAAAAGTTTTTATCGACTATGAGTCATGAGTTGAGGACTCCTCTAACTTCCATTATAGGGTACTCCGACATGCTAGATGATACTGATGAAAATGTAAAATCGATCAAAGTGGCCTCCAATTACCTTTACCAAATGACCAATGAGATTTTGGATATGGCTAAGATTCAAGCGGGAATCATTGACATAGTAGCCACTCCGAATAATCTTTTTAAAGTTTTTGATGATATCAAAAGCAGCTTTAAAGAGTTAATCAGAAATCAGCAGTTAGATCCTATTTTTAATCTCCCAAAAGAAGATCTATCAGTAAAGGCAGATGCACATAGACTACAACAAATCCTTTATAATCTGATGCATAATGCTTTGAAATATACAGAGGATGGATTTATAAAGCTTGAGGTGAGATCTGAAGAAAAAAATGATAAACTTGCTGTATACATAGAGATTGAGGACTCTGGTATTGGCATGACGGAACAGGAATTGAAAACTGTTTTCCAAGACTATCAGCAAGCGGGAACTCATAAAAACAAAATGAAAGGAACTGGATTGGGATTGGGTATTGTTCAGAAACTAGTGAAGGAGATGGGAGGGAAACTCGATGTGGAAAGCGAATTCCATAAAGGAACGAGTTTTAAGCTGCATTTTGAATTTGAAAAAGTAGAGGATGATATCATCGAGAAAAAAAGAAGAGAATTTAATCTACCTGACGATGCTTTAAAAGGGAAACGTATTTTTATTCTCGATGACGATAAATTGATCGCCAGACTTTATGAAAAACTGTTCCAGCCGTATTATCCTGAGTTAATTGTTTTTACTGATGCTAAACTCGGTTTTGAACACCTTTTAGACCATCATGATTATGACTTATATTTAATAGATTTTAAGATGCCCTTTATGACAGGCTATGAATTGCTTAAGAATCTCAAAAAGAAAGGCATTGTCCTTAAGAACACCTTGGTTTCAACTGCCAATGTCATGTTAGATGATACTGAGAGAAGGATGCTAGATAGTTTTGATGCTCGGGTTTTTAAGCCTGTAAAACGAGAGCTGATTTTGGAAAAAGTTGCAAAACTTCTACATCTTGAAGGGACCGAAGAGTTGTATTTTACTAATTTGGAAGTAAATGAGGAGGGGCAGCCCTTCAATTTTAAAGATCTTATGGTGTATGCAAATGATGATGAAGACCTTTTGAAAGACTTGGTGGAGACTTTGGTCGAAGAAAATGATAAAGAACTCTCCAAATTTAACTTAGCCATAAAGGCAGAAGACTTTAAAGCTTTAGCTGAAATCATCCATAAGTTGTCTTCTCGCTTTGCTCAAGTAAATGCTAAATCTGTTCAAAACCTTAAAACACTCGAGCTAAATTTAAGAGAGAATACTAGCAAGGCGGATCAAAAAACCTTGATTGACCTCCATCAATATTGGAAAAACATCAATGAAGGAATGCGAGAATATATCGATAAAAGAGTTTAAAACTATTTTTTTACACCCTCTTTTGAATCGATATTTAAGCTACTTTTAATTTATTTTATACCCCCTAAATGAATAAATTAATAGTGGTGAGCCAGCCTGAGAAATGGCCTATTTCAACCGATCATACGTCCATTATTACTTCTCAAGATTATTTAACAAAGCCAGAGTATGCAAATTTAAAAAGCGCTAGAGTCTTTAATCTTAGCGACCAATATAGCTATCAATCTAAAGGCTATTATGTCTCTTTGCTAGCAGAAGCTCGCGGTCATCTCGCGGTACCTACTGTTAATAATCTTGTAGATTTAGGAGAGAAAAAGCTCGTCAAAATTGTTTCAGAAGAATTTGAAGAAGAGATTCAGAAAAGTCTAAAAAACATCAAGTCACAAGAATTTACGCTCAGTATTTATTTTGGTCAAAATGTAGCTCAAAAGTATAAGGCTTTGAGTACTCTTATTTTTAGGCATTTTCAGATTCCGTTTTTAAGAGTAGTTTTCAAACATTCAACCAAATGGAATATAAAGTCTATCAAGGCAATTTCAATTTCAGAAATTCCAAAAGAGCACTTGGAAAGCATGTATTATTTTGCTTCTCAGTATTTTTCCAAAAAAAGATACGATACACCAAAAGCCAATAAGGCAGAATATGATTTAGCAATTTTGGTCCAGCCTAACGATCCTGCTCCACCAAGTAATGCAAAAGCTATTAAGAAATTCATAGACTTGGCAGAAAAAATGAATTTTTATGTAGAAATCTTAACGCCAAAAGATTTCTACAGACTTTCTTCTTTTGATGCTCTTTTTATTAGACAAAGCACAGAGGTGAATAATGAAGCTTATGCTTTTGCTAGAAAGGCTTTACAAGATGGTTTAGCTATCATTGATTATCCGGATTCAATTTTAAAGTGCTGCAATAAAGTATTTATGGCGGAAGCGCTTCAAAAAAATGGAATTCTCACGCCTAAAACGGTCATCGTTCATAAAGAAAATATGAATAAGGTTCTTAAAATAACAGGCTTACCTTGTGTTTTGAAATCACCGGACTCTACTTTTTCTTTTGGAGTAAAAAAGGCAAAAACCGAGGACGAGTTTGAAAGTTTGATGACAGAGATGCTGAAAACTTCAGACTTGGTTATTGCACAGGAGTATACCTTTTCAGAATACGATTGGAGAATTGGTATCTTAGATGATAAGCCTTTTTATGCTTGTCGCTATTTTATGGCGAAAGGGCACTGGCAAATTTACAATTGGTCTGCTGAAAAAAAGGATGATCAAGATGGAAATGCAGATTGCTTTGCCATTGAAGACGTTCCTGAAAAAGTGATGAAAGCGGCTTTAAAATCAGCTAAAATAATGGGCAAGGGTCTCTATGGAATAGACATAAAAGAAGTCGAAGGAAAGGCTTTGGTTATAGAAATAAACGACAATCCAAATATAGATTTTGGCGTGGAAGATGGCCTTTATGGAGACCTTGTTTACACTACAATTCTCACATCTCTAAAAGACCGTCTTAATTCAAAATAGGAGCTATGAAATACCATCTTTTTGAAGTCTTCGGGATAGAACTAGAATACATGCTTGTAGATTGCTCTACTGGAAAAATTAAACCTTCAGTAGATGAATTGATGAGGCTTAAAACAGGTCAATTGGTATCTGATGTGGATAATGGAGCTATAGAATGGAGCAATGAATTGGTGGCCCATGTCATCGAATTAAAAACCAATGGACCGACCAAAAATTTAAATCAATTAGATCTCGAATTCCATAAAAACATCCTTGAGATCAATAAGTTATTGAAACTAAAAGAAATGGTGCTTTGGCCAACAGCCTCTCACCCTTTTATGAATCCAGATTTGGAAATGAAACTTTGGGAGCATTCTTACAGCGACGTATATGCCCTTTATAACAAGATCTTTGACTGTAAAGGTCATGGCTGGTCCAATGTGCAAAGTATGCACATTAACCTTCCTTTTTATGATGATTCGGAATTTGAAAAATTACATGCAGCAGTAAGACTTATCCTTCCCATTCTTCCAGCTTTGAGCGCAAGCTCCCCGATTTTAGATGGGAAAAATACTGGTTTTAAAGATTCAAGAATGAAGATGTATCTGACCAATCAACATCAAATTCCTGAAATGACAGGTAAAGTTATCCCTGAGCAAGCATTCACTCAGCGCGATTATCAAATTAAGATTTTCGACCCTATTAATACTGCTATAGTTCCTTATGACAAGGAAAATATCTTGGAGCATCATTTTTTAAATTCCAGGGGAGCCATTGCTAGATTTGATAGGAATGCCATCGAAATTCGGGTTTTAGATTTACAGGAATGTCCATTGGCAGATATATCCATAAGTTGTTTTATTATAGAGGTTTTAAAGGAGTTAACCGATGAAGTCTATTCTAAGCTTGTTGACCAAAAGTCGTGGCATGAAAATGACTTGTTCAAGATTTTAGAAATTACCATATGTCAAGCTGAAAGAGCTATAGTAAGCAATGAAAAATACTTAAAAGTACTTGGAATTGATTTAAAGTCTATGCAAGTTGGTTCTATTTGGGTTCATTTTTTTGAAAGAGTGAGTTATCGCATGGACAAGCGACACCAAGACGCTATAAGGCTTATCCTTAAAAACGGGAGTTTGTCAACGAGAATCTTAAAGGCTATACAAGATGATTATTCTGAAGCTAACATTTTGAAGGTCTATAAACAACTCGAAAACTGTTTATCTACCAATCAACTTTTTCAATCTTGAAACTGGTCTTGACTTGTGAGCATGCAAATAATGCTTTGCCAAAAAAATATAGATCTTATTTTTCCGAATTTAAGCAAAGATTAGAAACACATGAAGGATATGATCTTGGAGCATTCAGTATATTTAAAAACCTCAAACCTTTAGCTACATTTTCATCGTCTTATCCTTGGAGTCGACTTTTGATAGAAGTCAATAGATCCCTTCAGCATTCTCAACTTTTTTCTAGTATTTCAAAATCATTTAGTGAACAACAAAAACGAGAACTTATAGAAGAATACTACAGGCCATATCGAGAAGAGATTCAGAAGAAAATATATACTTATGTTAAGCAAGGAGAGTCTGTGTTGCATCTGTCCGTACATAGTTTCACACCGATCTTGAATGGGGACACAAGAAATACAGAAGTGGGTTTGCTTTATGATCCCAGAAGATCTGAAGAAAAGAAATGGGCGATGCATTTTAAAAAGAACTTATATGCCCATTTATCGAACCAGCGAATAAGAATGAACTATCCCTATTTGGGCAAAGCAGACGGCTTTACAACCAGTTTAAGGCATCAATTTCAAGAGCGATATATCGGAATAGAATTAGAATTAAATCAGAAGTTATTAGTAAAAGAAGAGCATGGTAAGTATCTTAGTAAAGCACTTTATAAATCTATACAGAAGAACCTAGATTGGTAAAAGGTCAAATTCTTCATGCTTATATTAGAAATTATAAATATAGTTTAGGCTTGTGAAATAAGATTTAAAATCGTTTTTGTAAATTAGCGAACTATAAAAAGATAAGGTATGAATAAGAATACTGTTTTAGCCTGGGCTACTTTTATTATGATCATTGTAGGTTTAGGACTAATTGCTTTAGGAGCGTTTAGGTATAATGAAATTGCAGGATGGGGTTTTGCTTCTGTAGGAATTGGTTTTTTTGCGATAGCTTGGGTATTTAATGCGCTAAAAGGAAGAGTTTAATAAAGAAAAAGATAAATAATGGCAGATGATAAAAAAGTGATATTCTCCATGTCGGGAGTATCCAAAACATATCCAGGTGAAGATAAGCCTGTTTTAAAGAATATATATCTAAGTTTTTTTTACGGTGCAAAAATTGGGATTTTAGGACTTAATGGTTCTGGAAAATCTACTTTGATGAAAATAATTTCCGGTATTGAAAAAAACTACCGTGGTGATGTTGTTTTTTCCCAAGACTATACCGTAGGGTATCTTGAGCAAGAACCCGAACTGGATCCACAAAAAACAGTACTTGAGATCGTAAAAGAGGGAGTTTCTGATGTGGTAGCAATCTTGGATGAATACAACAAAATCAATGATGATTTTGGATTACCAGAGGTATACGAAGATGCTGAAAAGATGCAAAAATTAATGGATCGCCAAGCAGCACTGCAAGATAAAATTGAGGCTAACAATGCATGGGAACTCGATAATAAACTTGAAGTGGCTATGGATGCTTTAAGAACGCCACCTTCCGATCAAAAAATCGAAAACTTATCAGGTGGAGAAAAGCGTCGCGTAGCTTTATGCCGATTACTTCTTCAGGAACCAGATGTTCTCCTTCTCGATGAGCCAACCAACCACTTAGATGCAGAATCTGTGCATTGGCTTGAGAATCATTTGCAACATTACAAGGGGACTGTCATCGCAGTGACTCACGATAGATATTTTCTAGATAATGTAGCAGGTTGGATTTTGGAACTCGATAGAGGAGAAGGAATTCCTTGGAAGGGAAACTACTCGTCTTGGTTAGATCAAAAATCTAAGAGAATGGCCCAAGAAAACAAACAAGCTAGCAAACGTCAAAAAACATTAGAGCGTGAGCTAGAATGGGTTAAAATGGCTCCAAAAGGAAGACAATCTAAACAAAAAGCTAGATTGAATAACTATGATAAGTTGATGAGTCAAGACCAAGATAAACTCGATGAAAAACTTGAAATCTATATTCCTAATGGACCGCGTTTAGGTAACAATGTGATCGATGCTAGCGGAGTAAGCAAAGGGTTTGATGAAAAGTTATTGTACGATAATTTAAATTTCAAACTTCCTCAAGCTGGTATTGTCGGAGTAATTGGTCCTAACGGAGCCGGTAAAACGACTATTTTTAAAATGATAATGGATGAAATCCATCCTGATAAGGGTGAATTTGTAGTTGGTGAAACCGCTAAAATTGCTTACGTAGACCAAGCTCATTCTAATATTGATCCAGATAAATCCATCTGGGAAAACTTTAGTGAAGGACAAGATTTAGTTATGATGGGCGGTAAGAAAGTTAATTCTAGAGCATATTTAAGCCGTTTTAACTTTAACGGCAGCGAACAAAACAAGAAAGTTAACAAATTGTCTGGAGGAGAGCGCAACAGGCTTCATTTAGCAATGACCCTTAAAGAAGAAGGTAACGTCTTGCTTTTAGATGAGCCAACCAATGATCTAGATATTAATACACTTAGAGCATTGGAAGAAGGTTTAGAAAACTTTGCAGGGTGTGCCGTAGTTATTTCTCACGACAGATGGTTTTTAGATAGAATTTGTACCCATATTCTAGCTTTTGAAGGTAATTCTGAAGTTTATTTTTTCGAAGGTAGCTTTAGTGAATATGAGGAAAATAAGAAAAAACGTTTGGGTGGGGATTTAATGCCAAAACGAATTAAGTATAAGAAACTAGTTAGATAGCAGTCATCATTTTTTAAATATATAATACCAAATTAGACCTATAATGACGCAATAAATCGTTTCTTTTTCGCCTGCTTTTCATCAAAAATAATTACCGTAGCTAAGGCTATGCTAGTTATTTTTGATTTCAATCAATCAAAAAATAATTCAATTTATTCATACGGCATTATAAATATAATTTGGTATAAGCTCTTTACAAGTTGTAGAGAGCTTTTATATTTAGAAAATTAATCATATAGTTATATCAATCTCGGTTGATAAGGAAAAACTTAATTATATTTATAAAAACATGTGATGAACAAAATTACTTTTCTAGTATTCTGTTTATTAAGTCGATTTATCTTTTCTCAAGAAGTGATAATAAACGAAGTGGATTGTGATACCCCTGGTGTAGATACACAAGAATTTATAGAGTTGAGAACTCAAGTTGTAGAGTCCCCATTGGATGGGTATGTTCTCGTTCTTTTCAATGGATCCAGCTCAGGAGCAGATTCCAGTTATTTTGCTTTAAGCCTTGACGGTTTTGTGACTGACTTTAATGGACTATTTGTCCTAGGTGGACCTGAACTTACTCCAAGTCCCAATTATCCTTTGCTTAAAAACTTCATTCAAAACGGGGCAGATGCTGTTGCTGTGTACAGGGGTAGAGTGGAAGACTTTGAAGAGGGAACTCTAGCCACTATAGATCATCTTGTAGACGCTCTGGTGTATGGAACAAGTGATCCAGAAGATCAAAGCTTATTAAATCTCCTAGCAAAAACCGAACAAATAGATGAGGATGTGAATGGTAATTCTGACTCAGAATCTATGCAAAGGAACTTTGACGGATCTTGGTCTGTAGGTACACCGACTCCTAGAATACCAAATGATGGAAGTGGAATAACTCCTGTTTTTATAGACGTCACTCCAAGTTCCAATCTTGTCAACGAAGGTGATAGCTTTACCATTGATTTTGAAACTTCAGAACCGCTGATGGAGGATATTATAGTTACTTTCAATTTGATCAACGGGGGGTTTACGGAAGAGGATTATACCGGACAGACCTCAGTCACTCTTTCTGCAGGTATAAACTCAGCTTCTTTAACTATTAGTTTAGTCGACGATGAGGTAGACGAAGGCGATGAGTTTATTTCCATAGCGGTTGATATTCCTGGTGAGCCCTTTATATTGAATAGTAACTTTATTCAAGTTATTGCCATTGATAATGACTTTACAATTGCCGATTGGGGCACTCCCATCAATCCAACTTTCAATAAAGTTGAGGCCACAGGACCATCTGATTATTTCGAAAGTTTAAACGGAGAATCTGGTCTTGATTTAAGTCAGGCTATACAAGATATCATTGCAGAAGAAGGAGTGGTTAAGATTCATACCTATGCAGACATCATAGATATTCTTAAATCTGCAGACCAAAGTCCAAGGAATAGCAACGAAGTCTGGCTAGCCTATAGAGAGGAATCAAGGCCCAAATATCTATACCAACTTAGTTCGTCAGGAACTGGATTTTGGAACAGAGAGCATGTATATCCTAGGTCTAGGGGAGGCTTTTTTAGTATAGAAGATGATGAAATCGCTACAGGAATCAATCAATGGTGGGTGACTAACGCGGATTCCTTAAGACACGCTAATTCTGATGCACATGGACTTAGAGCGACAGATGCTAATGAGAACAGTTCAAGAAGTAACCACCATTTTGGAGAATATACAGGACCCGAAGGAACTATAGGTAGTTTTAGAGGGGACATAGCACGAGCTGTATTTTATCTATCTATACGCTTTAATGATCTTTTGGTCGTAGATGGATTTCCAGAGAATACTGGACAGCTTGGTGATTTACAAATCTTACTGCAATGGCATTTAGACGATCCGGTGGATGATTTTGAGATGAACAGGAACAACATAGTGTATACTTGGCAAAACAATAGAAATCCCTTTATAGATTATCCAGAGCTAGCAAATTACATTTGGGGGAATAATCAAGGAGAGGTTTGGAATCAGCCCCTTTCAATAACTCAAAACATCACAGAAGAGATATCGATTTATCCCAATCCTGCCTCAAGCTATATTCAACTTCAAGGAATTTCAAATGATTCTCTTATTCAACTGTATTCAATGACAGGTAAAAAAGTACTAGAGACAAAAGTAAATTCTGAAGATCGAATACTATTAAAGTTGAGTACTGGCGTTTATCTCGTAAGAGTGATGAGTGATTCCAAAGTGATAACCAAAAAACTTATCATCAATTAATTAAGATTTCTTAATTATTATGAAAAATCTGTTGTGAAGACAATGGCTTCTTTATTTTTATACAAATTTTGAAAATGAAAGCAACTTACTTTAAACATACCTTAGATTTCAAACAACCAAGTGGAACCTCACGAGGAGTTTTAAAGACAAAAGACTCTTGGTTTATCAAATTTGAGAATGATGTTAAGTATGGAATAGGTGAGTGTGGCCTTTTGAGAGGATTGAGTATTGATCCTGTAGAAGAATATGAATCAACTCTTCATTGGGTGTGTGAGAATATCCATTTAGGTTTAGATGTTTTATATTCTAAATTAGTGGATTATCCTTCTATTCAATTTGGTTTAGAAATGGCGTTTAATTCTTTTTCTTCTTCAAATCCTTATATTCTTTTTCCTTCAGAATTTACCGAGGGAAAGAAGGGAATGGTCATAAATGGATTGATTTGGATGGGCGAGAAGTCCTTTATGAAATCCCAAATTCAAGAGAAAATCAAACAAGGTTTTAGTTGTATTAAGCTTAAAATTGGGGCTATAGACTTCACGTCAGAATTAGATTTGCTGAGGTACATCCGAAGTGAATTTTCAGCATCGGAAGTCGAATTAAGAGTGGATGCTAATGGTGCATTTTCTAAAGATTCTGCTTTAGAAAAATTAAAGCAACTCAGTGAATTTAATTTACATAGTATCGAACAGCCTATTGCCTCTGGACAATGGGAATCTATGGCAGACTTATGTAAACAAACACCTCTACCAATTGCATTAGACGAAGAATTAATTGGCCTTAAGGATGTAACAAAAAAGGAAAAAGCTTTACTAACTATAAAACCACAGTTTATTATTTTTAAACCTAGTCTTATCGGTGGCTTTAAAGGCACACAGGAATGGATAGATTTGGCAAATAAACACCATATAAAATGGTGGATGACTAGTGCTTTAGAAAGCAATATAGGGTTAAATGCGATTTCTCAATTTACATTTATGCAGCACAATGAGATGCCACAAGGCTTAGGTACCGGAAGTCTTTATACAAATAACATGAAAAGTCCCTTAACGATAGAAGGAGAAAAAATAAAGTACAAACCAGAATACAATTGGGAAAATAAATTTAATTTATGAAAGATTACATAGCATTAGCATCAAAAGGATATCATGAATGGTGGAGATATTTGGTAGGTGCATTTTTAATATTTATCATTTGGCAAGTGGGGTCAATCCCTTTTTTAGCCGCTGTTACATACAAATTGATGGCCGATGGAGAAGATGTTTCTGAAATTGGTAATTATGAAGTATTAATGGGTGCACTAGACTCTAACCTCACTTTTTTCTTGATGTTGTTTTCTTTTGCGGTCGGTTTTTTTGGTGTTTGGCTCATAGTAAGATTTTTTCATAATCAAAAATTTAAAGACCTCTTAACTACAAGAGCTAAATTCGATTGGAAGCGTTTTGCTTTTGGGTTTAGCATCGTTGGTTTCTTTATAGCAATTATGACTATCTTGGACTATGTGATTAATCCAGATGACTATTTGTGGAATTTTAAATGGGATCAATTTATCATTCTAGCCATCATAGGTATCATAATGGTTCCTATTCAAACCACTTTTGAGGAGCTTTATTTCCGAGGGTATTTTATGCAAGGTTTGGGGGTTATTTTTAAAAACCGGTGGTTGCCTCTTATAGTAACCTCACTGGGATTTGGACTCCTACATCTTGGAAATCCAGAAGTTGGAAAACTCGGGTATATCATTATGGTAAGTTATATTGGTACCGGTTTTCTTTTGGGAATTATGGCTCTCATGGATGAAGGTTTAGAGTTATCCATCGGTTATCACGCTGGGAATAATTTGATTACAGCGTTGTTGGTTACGGCAGACTGGACTGCTTTTCAAACAGAGTCAATTTTAATTTATACGGAAGAACCCATGGTAGGTTTTGATGTCTTTTTTCCGGTTCTCATCATTTATCCCATTTATCTATTGGTAATGGCTAAAGTTTATAAATGGAAAAATTGGAAATCCAAACTCTTTGGAAAAGTAATTTTGCCTAAATCAATTTAATAATGTAGTTTTAACATATTATTAATTATTGTATTTAATATATCCAATATTGATACTACAAAATAAAATAATGATGATCAGTAGTCCTTTAGCAATTCATCCTAATTTTAAAATTAATGGGATTCATTTTGATAGAAATGAATTGTATTCAGTCGCCTATAGTTATGTAAAAGAAGGCGAACCTTTTGAAGAGAAAATTGGAGATTTTTTAATCGACTGGCTCAATGATGATTATGATACAATTGAGGTTAGAACTTCGGGATCTACTGGAGACCCTAAAACTTACTTTATAGACAAACAAAAGATGGTTAACAGTGCCTTAGCTACTGGTAAATTCTTCAAAGTAGAAGAAGGTACTACTGCTTTACACTGTTTGCCTGCAGATTACATCGGTGGCAGAATGATGTTGGTTCGAGCAATGATTTTAGGATGGGATTTGGACATTGTAGAGCCCAGATCCAATCCTCTAGACAACCTCTTTAAAACCTATGACTTTTGTGCCATGACACCCTTTCAAATGGACTATTCCTTAGGGAGATTGCATTTAATTAAGAAATTAATTGTTGGTGGTGGTACCGTTTCTGAACATCTTATTGGTTTAATCCAAGGTATACCTACAAAAGTCTTTGAAGTTTATGGGATGACAGAAACCATTTCTCATATTGCAGCCAGAAGGCTAAATCCTAAAAAGGATAATGAACAAAAGCGTCCTTTTGAAACTTTACCAAACGTAAGCATTTCAAAGAACGAGAATAATTGTCTTATTATAAAAGCCCCAAAAATCTTAGAGGAAGAACTCCAAACGAATGACATCATTGAGTTTTTAACTTATAAAAAATTCTATTGGAAAGGAAGGTTGGATAACATCATCAATTCTGGAGGGATCAAAATATTTCCAGAATCTGTTGAAGAGAAACTTCAAAAACAAGTTACTCAGCGTTTTTTTATAGCCGGCATACCAGATGATTCTTTGGGCGAACAAGTGGTCCTGTTTGTAGAGGCTCCTCACAATGAAAAGTTTTTAAGCGATTTAAAAGAGGTCGTTAAAAAACTAAAGTCTTTTGATAAATATGAAAGGCCTAAAAATGTTTATCTCATAGAAAAATTTCAAGAAACTCCTTCCGGTAAAATTCATCGTCAAAAGACCTTAAAAACCTTAATGGTGTAAATCCATTTTTTATTTCACTTGGATAATAGTGATATAGTATCCATACTTATTGATGGCCAAGTCTCCAAGATCTTCCAACTCTATTTCAATTTTTTTCCAATTGTTGTCTACAAGGGCTCTTGATAATTGACCTTTTTCTACATTCTGAAAATCGATAGGCATTTTGAAATTTTCAACATCTGTTTTCCAACGTAGATATAAAGTTTTACTCTTGTCATACTTAAGCTGCAATTCAGGAATAGAGTTGTAATTGAGGTATTGGTCAAAAATAGGTTTTAAATTAAGTTTGGTCTTGCTGTTGTAGAAATTGATAACATCGTTAGCATCGATAATTTGATACTTAAACGTTTCATGGAACTCTTTTAACAGACTCCACCATTTTTTATCATTATCAATAACACTTCTCAGTGTATTGAGCATATTAGCTCCTTTATAGTACATGTCTCCAGAGCCTTTATGATTTACTCCATATTCCCCTATTATAGGTTTATCGTTCGCTATGATATCTCTAAGGCCATATAAATACTTTATGGCTTCTTTTTTACCAAACTCACATTCTACAAAAACAGATTCTGCATAGGCTGTAAAGCTTTCATGTATCCACATATCTGCGATATCCGTTGCAGAGACGCTATTTCCAAACCACTCGTGAGCAGATTCGTGGATAATAATAAAATCCCATTTAAGACCAATCCCCGTTTTGGAAAGGTCGGTGCCCAAATATCCATTTTGGTAGCCATTTCCATAAGCTACAGCACTTTGATGTTCCATTCCTAAATAAGGGGTTTCCACTAGTTTAAAACCGTCCTTTTGAAATGGATAGTCTCCAAATTTTTCATAAAAACAATCCATCATAGGTCGAACTTGTTGGAACTGTTGCTTTGCTTTGTCCAAATTTTCCTTCAGAACATAATAATCTAAAGACAATTGGTTATACCGGTCCTCAAAATGAACATAATCAGCAATATTCAATGTGATGTTATAGCTGTTAATAGGTTGCCTTACTTTCCAGTGCCACTGTGTATAACCATCTCCTAAAGCTGTTTCAGCGATTAACCTTCCGTTGGAGACATTCATAAGTCCATTAGGAACACTCACTTTTATATCCACAGATTCTGGCTCATCGCTTTGGTGGTCTTTATTAGGATACCACAAACTCGCTCCTGTTCCCTGAACAGCTACACCTATAAATGGCTTATCATTAGTATCTTTAGAAAAGACAAAACCACCATCCCAAGGTGCGTTTTTGGCAACTATTGGATATCCTGAATAATAAAATTTAAGGTTATGTACGGAGGCTTTTTCGAGTGACTTATTGAAATTGATAAAAACCGCATTGAATTCTCTCTCATAACTTAGAGATTCATTTTCAAAAATAAGAGAGTCAATCTTCATGTTTTGAAATAAATCCAGTTGTATGCGCTTAGTTGGAGCTTTAACTTTAAACTCAATCTCATTAAAACCCTGAACATATCTTTTCTCTGGATTTACTTTAACGTCCAAAGTATAGGAGAGTACATCAAAACATGTGCGTTCTGATCGAAGTGCTCCTCTTAAAGTATCTGCTCTGCTGAATATTTCCTGATTAGCATTCACTATTTGTGAGTGCATTGTTAAGGAAAAACAGAAGATGAAAAGGATAATGTATATTCGTTTCATAAGAAATTTAATATCAGATTTATAACAATAATACTATGAAAAAAATTATTTTTATTCTCTTGTCCTTTACGTTTTTGTCTTGTGGAAGCGATAGTCAACTCGTCGATGGTAGAGTCACAACTGAAACTGATGAGCCTTTAGAAGATGTCTTGGTACAGGTTATGGGTACAGATCTAAATTCCAAAACAAATCCCAAAGGTTCTTTTAGGATAAACACAAAAAACAGGGGAGATGAGCTTATTTTTACACATCCCACTTATGAGATGTTCAGATTAACAATTGACGAAAATCAAGAGCTTATTGAAGTTAAACTTATAAAAAAGAATACCCCAGAGCTAGAGAAATAAATCTATTTTTTCCTGAGGCACCCTCGAATACAACATCTGTAAATCCAAAATTATATCTGGCATCTGCACGAAGTCCAGAACCCAAGCTTAAACCCACCCCAACGGCTCCGGAAATGTCTACCTTTTCGGATTCTAAGATATCTGATTCATTCAAAAGATAGCTAAATTGTGGGCCGAATTGTATATTAAAAATTCTTAAAAAGTGGAATTTTGCCAGAACAGGAACCAAGACGTAGTCTGTTTCGATATCACTTTGATTAAAACGTCCCCCCTGTTGAGAAAAAAGAATCTCTACCTGAAGTCCTAGGGTATTGAACCGAGCTCCAGCAAACACTCCTCCTGTAAAGCCTAACTTTCCGTCAGCAGCTATATCTGATATAGAGGCATAGTTAATACCTCCTTTGATTCCCAAATCTAAACTTTGAGCACTAAGCTGAAATGAACAAAAGAAAACAAATACTAGGATAAGACTTTTCATAACATTTTTCATAACTAAAGGTTTTTATAACAACGTTTTTGAATTTAATTTAGTTTAACAAAGCAGATAAAATTGCATCTAACTCATCTGTACTCAAATTGATTTCAATAATTCTGCCTTTCTCATCAACAAGATAATGCTGTGGGAGATGAATAATCCCCATATCAGAAGCCATTTTACCTGTAAAGCCTTTTTCAATCCTATAGGATTCCCAAGGTAGAGAGCTTTCTATAACGGAAGAGGTCCAATCTTCTTGATTGGTATCTAAAGATATACTTATAATTTCAAAGTTTTTAAAATTGTACTTTTCATAGATTTCCTTTAAGTCATTGTTTTGAAGTCTGCATTTTTCACACCAACTGTTCCCAAAGAGAATTAGGGTATACTGAGTTAGATGGGATTTGAATTCAATTGCTTTAGAGCTTATAGATATTAATTCATAGTTAGGAATTTCACTCCCTATTTGAAATACTTTTCGTTTGTCTAGATAATTTTCTATACTAGTGACATCATTTGGGTTTAACTCCTCGACATCTAAATTAGAATATAAGCTTATGATATCATTAAGTAATAAATTTTGTTCCATTGTTATTTGTGAAAGCACCTTTCCTAAATAGTCATGATTTGGATACTTTTTAATTAAACTGTCCATTTTAGTGTAAAGAGCATCTCTGCTTTTCTTGGATTTGGAAAAAGATTTGAAATAGGTTTCTATTTCTTTCTTTAGAGTTGGAGTTTTACCTCCGCTCACTTGCTTAGTTTCGTAGAGCTTAAAATTTTGGCCGTCTATGGTTTCTTCATCAATAAGAATATCGAAAAGAAGTGTATCGTTTTCTAAATAGAAAACATCTGAGTTAGAGATCGAATCAAATTCGAATCGAAAAGCTTTTGGAGAAGATACTTCTCCTCTGAGTTGAAAGCTATTATTGATCACTTCAGCACTGTCTAGAACATCATCAAAACGGATATAGATGTAGTCTTCAAAATCCCCATTGATACTTCCTTGAACTAAAAAAGTTTGTTTATTACTGGTTTTTTTTAGGGGTTGCATACAACTGATTAAAGCTAACACAAGACCGAGGTAAAGTATACTTTTATTCATAATTGTAAAAATACTATAAAAAAAGGTTGCTGAGAGCCTACTATTCTCTAATGCAGATTAAAACCCATAATCTCGCAATAGATTGCCTTTTTTTAGCACTCTTCTCATCAGGAAGAATTACCTCAGCTATGGCTGTGCTAATTATTTATACGACGTTATAAATTTAATTTGGTATAAAATAGACGACTTGTAAATCTATTTAGCTAAAATCGTTGATGCGCTCACTTAAGTCGTAGACTTTAATTCCTGGCAAGATAGATTCTATGATACTACTTCCCGTAGCACTTCTGTACCCCCCAGCACAATGGACCATAATGGGTTTATCTGTAGGTATATTTTTAGCTGAATTTCTCAATTCATTAAGTGGGTGATTTTTGGCGGAATCAAATTTCTGAGATTCTTTAAATTCGCTTACATTTCGGATATCGATAATGGTATAGTGATCTGGATGGTGTTTAAAATCCATATAATCCAGATCAATAGAAGACTTAAAACTTCTTTGGCCAAGTGTTAATACTGCTTTTACTTGAGATTCGTACCCTATTTTAGCAATTCTAGATAGAATTTCATCATAATCTGAAATAGAGTTTAATACAAGGTAAAACTCTTCGTTAGGTTGAATTATCGCTCCAATCCAAGTTTCAATTTTATCATTTTCAGACCTAGCCATTATATTGAAACTTTTGGGCAAATGGTTGGCTTTGTAAATGGCTTGGGGACGAGTATCTATAACTGGTGCGTCTGCATCAAAAGATTCCACGTTCAGGTGAACAGGAATATCAGAAATAGACTTCCTAAATGCAGGAGCTCCTCTCTTATTGATATCTACATCATGCCCAAAGTAAGAGGGAATAAACGGTTGTCCATCTAAAATTTCAGTTATAAACTCTTCTTCGGTTTGCTTTTGAAAAGCCCAATTGCCTATTCGCTCGTTACCTAATGTACTTGTGGTATCTGAACTCATGTTTTTACCACATAGACTTCCAGCTCCATGGGCAGGATAGACCCATACATTGTCGGATAGGTGATTGTATTTGGTAGTCATTGTTTTATACATAGCCTGCGCCAGTTCTTTTCGCTTTGCAGTCATATTTCCTGCTTTTTCTCTTAAATCTGGTCGGCCTACATCCCCAATAAAGAGAGTGTCTCCTGTAAAAATAGCTTCTTTAGTAGTGGCTTTGTCCACAGCATGAACTGTTATTCCATCTGGAGAATGTCCTGGCGTGTGGATACATTTAAAAGTGATGCCATTCATTTTAAGTTCTTCACCTTCATCAAAACTTTGGTGAGGATAATCTGCCCCCACCAATTTACTTACATAAATCACAGCACCAGTTTCTTGATATATTTGCAGGTGACCACTCACAAAGTCAGCATGAGGATGCGTTTCAAATACAGCAACTATTTTTGCTTTTTGCTCTTCTGCATAGTCATAATAAGCTTGTGGATCTCTGGTAGGATCTACAAGGGCCATTTTTCCATCGCTTACAATAGCGTAAGATAAATGCGATAAAGGTTTGTCGTTATATTGTTTAATTGTCATAGCTGCTTTTTTAAATTATTGATTTGATTTTCCAGTAACATAACTCATAAAAGACTCGGCTTTATCGAAATAAGTGTTAGTCTCTTGCCTTGTAGGATATCCTAAAACTTATAGCTTTTCTTTTACAAGGTCTACTGTAGATGAATTGTTGCAATTATAAGAAATCCTGTCGTTTTCAACATCTATTTCTAGTTGAGAAACATCTTCTAAAGTTTGTAAATTTTTTGTAATTGTATGGGCACAGCCACCGCATTTCAAATTCTGGATTACCACTGTAGTTGTCATGATTTTATCTAATTTTTTAATTTTAATCTCTTCATAATAAATTCAATAGTAAACATTTCTATTTTAAATATATTGAATAGTATTTTAAAAGACTCACTAAATTTTAATCAAATAAACAGCATCTAAACAAAAAAGACAGTAACAAAAGTTACTCACTATCCAATGTTTAATAATTTAATAGAATTCCTGTTAAGTTTGATTTTGTTGATCTTTTCTAGTTGTTTTAAAAGTCTTGAAATAACAACACGACTTGTATGTAGGTCGTAGGCAATATCTTGGTGGGTTATTTTAATCTCTGAATCAACATAGTATTTGGATTTGTTTCTAAGATAGTCTAACAAACGCTCATCCATTCTTTTAAAGGCTATATTATCTATGGTTTCAAGAACCTCCATTAAACGTTCATGGTAGCTATTAAAAATAAAGTTTCTCCAAGATTTGTATTTTCCCAACCATTCTTCCATCTTTTCAATAGGAATCATCAATAAATCCGAATCGGTTTCTGCTACAGCTTTTATTTCACTAATGGCAGAACCAGTACAGCAAGAGAGAGTCATAGCACAGGTTTCTCCTTTTTCTAAAAAATATAGCATAAGTTCAAAACCATCTTTGTCTTCACGCATCACTTTTATAACACCGTCTAGTAATAATGGCATAGCCTTCATGTACTGTCCAGGGCGAATCAATTCTCCTCCAGCTTCGATAGATTTTATAATTCCAACCTCATTGATTTCTTGAATCAACTCCTCCTCAAATATATGTCCGTAGTTCCTTTTTACTTGATCTGTCATACTTCTTAATGTATTTTTGCTAAAATATAATTATTGAAACTTTTATTAATGGCTTATTATAAAATTTTTAAACCATACGGCATGTTAAGTCAATTTGTTTATAACCAAAAGCGACGCAAAAATAAGAGATTATTAGGTGAGCTTAGCGATTTTCCTGAAGGAATAATGTCGGTGGGTCGATTGGATCAAGACTCTGAAGGTTTATTGTTTTTGACAACAGATGGTAAATTTAGCCATCATATTACGTCATCTGGAATAGAAAAAGAATATTGGGTGCAAGTAGATGGTGTTGCAAAAAAAGATCACGTTGAAAAATTATCTCAAGGCTTAGAGATCAGCATTTACGGTAAGCCATACCAAACATTGGCTTGTCAAGTTAAACTGATGAATCCACCTCAAGATTTACCAAAACGTGCTAAAGATATTAGAAATGAAAACAATCACGGCGCGACCTCTTGGTTGTCTATAACACTTACTGAAGGTAAATTTAGACAAGTGAGAAAAATGACTGCCAAAATTGGCCTTCCAACTCTTCGACTAGTTCGCTATCGAATTGGAGAGCAGACCATCCAGCATATGGAAGTAGAGGAAGTCATCGAAATGCGATTGTAATTTACCACCAGACTACAAAACATTTAAACGTGTTTTCCTTTTCGTCCTTTCTAAATAGCATAGGAGATTGGCTTTGTTCCAACAAGTGTCGAAGCTGTATTAAAATTTTGGTATACGGATGCCAAAGGGTATGCTGACTTTCATCAATAAACCAATTTATTTTTTTAGGTATATAAAATTTATGATCTTTCCAGGGCTTGTCTAAAAACTCATCCAAGGTATAATAGTAGCCAGAAATACAGCTGAGATTTGTCTTATGGAACCTTATATAACTATTTTCAGGTAGAAACAAGATGGCTTTAAAGCATAGTCTTTGCTTGATTTTCCATGGATCCAAATCAAGTTGATGTAAAGTGGCTTCTGCATCTGGATGGTATAATAACGGAAATTGTTTGGTTTTTAATTTCTCTGCCTTGTCGATAAATCGGTCACGCCTATTAGGACCTATCCAGCAAAAATCTGGATCTTCGTGAAGGCTATTGTCATATAAATAAATTTTGTTCATTAATTCTATATGCACAACTTCACCAATGTCCTTATCAAAACAGATAAAATCGAATTCACCAAGAGTTATCTTGTCTTTTATGATTTGAAGACTATAAACAATTTCTCTATAGCGCTTAGACTGCTTTAGATATAATCGAAAAAATATTTCAGCGCGCTTTCCTAAAAAACCAAAAGCTCTAGCCTGCTTAAAAGGAAAAATCTCTAAGGGCGTAACCTCTGGATTTAGAATAGATTGCAGTCCAAGGATTTTTGTTTCTGGAAGTTGATTTACCATCAATCCAGTTCTCAAAAACCCTTGGTATTGCTTTAAAATTTGCAAATCTGAATCTTTACTATTCAAGCTCTAAGGCTATTTTTATCATATTATTAAATGTAGATTCCCGTTCTTTTGCTGTGGTTTGTTCTCCAGTGATCAAAGAATCGGAGATGGTTAAAATAGCTAGAGCATTGACGTTGTGTTTGGCAGCTATAGAATATAAGCCAGCGGCTTCCATCTCCACACAAAGAACGTTGTAAGCAGCCCATTTTTTATGATCCAAAGGATCGTCTGTATAGAAAAAATCTGAAGACAAGACATTTCCTGCTTTAAATGAGATTTTTTGATCTCTAGCAGTCTTTATCGCTTTATCAAATAAATCAAAACTAGCAGTTGGAGCAAAATCTCCACCATTAAACCGATTTCTGTTTAAAGAAGACGAACTAGACGCCGCCATAGCAATAACGACATCTCGCATTTTCACCTCCTGTTTTATGGCTCCCGCACTTCCTACACGTATAAGGTTTTTCACCCCAAATTCTGTGATTAACTCATGGGCATATATACTTATAGACGGAATACCCATACCAGTACCTTGCACTGAAATTTTTCGACCTTTATAAGTGCCGGTGTATCCAAGCATTCCTCTAACTTCGTTATAACAATTGATATCTTCTAGATAAGTTTCTGCAATCCATTTAGCCCTTAAAGGGTCACCTGGTAGGAGTATAGTTTCTGCGATTTCTCCTTTTTTGGCATTGATATGTACACTCATTTTTTTAATTTTTAGTAATTAGTAGATGAAGACGTTCCGTCTACAATAGCAATTCCTGAGGAAACTCCTATTCTTGTAACCCCCATATTGATGTATTGTTGAGCGGTATTGGAATCTCTGATGCCTCCAGACGCCTTAATCTGAACCTGGTTTGAGATGTTTTCCTTCATGATTTGGACAGCCTTGAGCGTAGCCCCATGACTCCCAAATCCAGTAGACGTTTTTACAAAGTCGGCGCCAGCTCGTTCAGCTATCTGACAAGCTTCTGCAATTTCTTCATCTGTAAGATTGCAAATCTCTAAGATTACCTTTAAAGTATGAGTTCCTATCCCTTTTTTGACAGCTCGAATATCGTTTTCAACATATTGAAATTCTTTACTCTTTAATTGCCCTTGGTGAAGCACCATATCAATTTCTGAAGCACCATCTTCTATAGCTTGTTTGGCTTCTTCAACTTTAGATTTTGTCGAGGTTGCTCCAAGGGGGAATCCTACAACGGTACAGACTTTAACATCCGATCCTTTTAAGCTCTGTGTGGCAGCACTCACATAACTTGGATTGATGCAGACCGTTGCAAACTTATAAGCAATGGCTTCTTCGCATAACTTATGAATTTGTAATAAAGTGGCATCCGCACTTAATAAGGTATGATCTATAAAGGTGTTTATCATAAACTGAAAATTTAAGTAAAGATAAGAGAATGAATTTATATTGATAAACAGAAGAGCCTTATAATATAACTTTAACCCAGGTTTGCAGTATTCAAAATATAGTGTACTTTTGCATCCATTAAATTAAAATGTAAAATTATGAATCATTATGAAACTGTTTTCATCTTGAATCCCGTTTTATCTGAAGACCAGATAAAGGAAACAGTGAAGAAATATGAAGATTTTCTTGTTTCTGAAGGTGCCAAGATGGTGAACAAAGAAGATTGGGGGCTAAAGAAATTAGCATATCCAATTCAGCACAAAAAAAGTGGATTTTACCACATGTTTGAGTACGAAGTGGTTGGTCCTACTATTGAGCCTTTAGAAGTTATGTTTAGACGAGATGAGCGTATGATGCGTTATCTAACTGTCAAGCTAGACAAACATGCTATCGATTGGGCTAAAGAACGAGTTAAACGAATTAAAACCGGCGCGTAATTATGGCAACAATTGAAGAACAATCAAAAGGAAAAAACGATGGTGAGATTAGGTATCTTACCCCGTTAGATATTGAAACAAAAAGCAAAACGCGTTTTTGTCGTTTTAAAAGAGCTGGTATTAAATATGTAGATTACAAAAATGCCGACTTTTTGATGGAATTTGTAAACGAACAGGGTAAAATTTTACCAAGACGTTTAACAGGTACATCTTTAAAATACCAAAGAAAGGTTTCACAAGCTATCAAACGTTCACGTCATTTAGCTTTGATGCCATATGTAGGTGATTTATTAAAATAAAAAGGCAGAAAAATGGAAATTATACTAAAAAAAGACGTTGACAATGTTGGTTTTACTGACGATCTTGTATCTGTGAAAAATGGATATGGACGTAACTTTTTAATTCCTCAAGGTGTTGCTGTATTAGCGACTCCTTCTGCGAAAAAAGTGCTGGCAGAAAATATAAAGCAACGTGCTTATAAAGAGAAAAAAGTTATTGATGAGGCTAAGACTCGGGCTAACAAAGCAAAAGAGCTTGACCTTAAGATCACTTCAAAAACTGGAGCTGGAGATAAATTGTTTGGAAGCATCACAGCTTCAGACCTTAAAGATCACTTAGCGAAACAGGAAGTAGATATAGATAAGAAATTCATTACTATTCTTGGTGGAAACATTAAACGCTTAGGTCAATATGACGCTAAACTAAGATTTCACAGAGATGTTATATTAGATTTTTCATTCGAAGTAATCGCTGAAAACTAATGGTATTAAAATATTTTTAAAAAAAAGCTGACTCATAAACGAGTCGGCTTTTTTTATTTCCATTAACCAAATTTTAAACATAATCCACAATGAAAAAAAATTACTTTTTAACTATCTTATTTTTAATGGGTTTTGCAAGTATTGCTCAAGTGACCACCTCAACCATGTCGGGTTTAGTAAAAGATGATACTGGCCTTACGCTTCCCGGAGCAAACATCGTTGCTACTCATGTCCCCACAGGATCTGTATACGGGTCAATGACCAATATGGATGGGAGATTTAGAATCAATAACATGAGGATAGGTGGGCCTTATAAAGTGGCTATTTCTTATGTTGGCTTTGAAACCAGAATTTTAGAAAATATCAACCTCGATCTTGGTGAAACTTTCAATATTGAAGTGACTTTACTCACTTCTTCTAATGCCTTAGATGAAGTCACCATTATCGTATCTGAAAATCCTACGTTTTCTAGTCAGAGAACTGGCGCAGCAACCCAAGTTACTAGTAGGGATTTAAAACGCTTGCCCACCATTTCCAGGTCAGCGCAAGATTTTACAAGGCTGGAACCTACAGCAAGTGGAAATTCTTTTGGAGGTAGAAATGATCAATTCAACAACTTTACATTAGATGGTGCTGTTTTCAATAATCCTTTTGGATTGGATTCACCAACTCCTGGAGGTCAAACAGGGGCTCAACCTGTTTCTTTAGATGCTATTGAGCAAATAAAGGTAACCACGGCACCTTATGATGTTACACTTTCTGGTTTTACAGGAGCTTCGGTGAATGCAGTGACAAAGAGTGGTGATAACACCTTTAAAGGAACGGTATATTCTTTCTTTAGAAACGAAAATTTAACCGGTGGTAAAATTGAAGGCCAGGATGTTCCCAAAGCAGATCTAGAGCAGCTACAATATGGGGTGAGTATTGGAGGGCCAATTGTTGAAAATAAATTATTTTTCTTTGCCAATTTTGAAAAAGATGATCGCACAGATCTTGGATCTCCATTTTCACCAAATAGAGGTACAGGAGCTATTAATGAGTCTAGAGTATTAGCCTCAGACATGATTGCAGTTTCTCAAGCTTTGTCAGATTTAGGCTATGATACAGGACGTTTTGAAAATTTTAATTTCAATTCAGAATCTACTAAGGGAATTATTAAATTGGATTGGAATATCAATCAAAATCACAAAGCAGCTTTTATTTATAATTTCTTGAAAGCGTCAAAAGATACCCCGGCCAACAGAACGGCTTTAGGCTTTAGAGGTCCAAGTCCTTCGGTTATTCAATTTGAGAATTCAGCCTATGAAATCAACAATAACCTCGATTCTTTTCAATTTGAATTGAATTCAACCTTTGGAAACGTTTCTAATAAATTTCAAGCTGGTTATACTTATTTTGATGACTTTAGAAATCCAAATTCGACCCCAGCACCACCTATTACCATTCAAGATGGGAACGGATCCAATTACATCATTGCTGGACACGAACCTTTTTCCATCAATAATGAATTGCAACAAAAGGTTTTTCAAGTAACCAATAATGTCAATATTTTTGTGGGGGACCACTCCATAACTATTGGAGGGGCTTTTGAACGATTTGAATTTGACAACTCTTTTAATTTAGGAGGCTATGATAATTTCGGTAATCCTAATGGATATTTTGGAACTTTTCTAGGAGGAGAATATCCTTCAGTCAATGACTTTTTAACAGATGCAAATGCAGGCGCTCAAAGTGCAATTGCTCAAAATCTAGCTTTTGCCCAATCTACCTTCGATTCTAGAAATGCCAATGGAGTGGGACAAGATGGTGGATGGAGACTTTCTGAAACCAATGTAGGTCAGTTGTCTTTTTATGCACAAGATGAATGGAGTATGACCGACAATTTTAAACTCACCTTTGGTTTGCGTTTAGACAAACCCTTATATTTTGACACCGACGAGAAGATTCAAGAATATATAGATATCGATAATGGTGCTTCAGTGGATCCAACCACGATCTATTTTGATCCTGAAACCAATGCAGAAACGACTTTAAATTCAACTCAATTACCTACAGATCAATTTTTAGTATCCCCTAGACTGGGTTTCAATTGGGATGTTAGAAATGATAAAACTTTTCAAATTCGCGGTGGAACCGGAGTATTTACAGGTAGATTACCTTTTGTTTGGATCGGTAACCAAGTAAGTGGAGCCGATCAGGGATTTTTCCAAATCGTAGATCCAGACTTTAAATTTCCACAAGTTTGGAGAACCAATATTGGACTAGATTATAAATTTGAAAATGGACTTATTGCGAGTACAGATATTTCTTACACGGAAGACATTCATGCTGCACATGTTCAAAACTGGGGACTCAAAGAGCCAACAGGAACTTTGGAAGGCGTAGATAGCAGAGCCATCTATAGAGCAGCAGATAAGGGTGAAAACGATGCGTATGTCTTTACAAATTCAAATAAAGGACGCATTTTTAATGCGGTAGGAACTTTGAAGAAGTTTTTTGATAATGGTCTCTATGTTAGCACTTCATATAGCTACTTGAATGCAAAAGATGTAAACTCCATAGAAGCAGAAATCACAGGAGATGCTTTTACTTTTAACCCAACAGTAGGAAATGCTAATAATGATGCGTTAGGCTTTTCCAAATATGGAGATACACATAGGTTTATAGCTGTTATTTCCAAAAATTGGCAATACGGGAAAAGTAAACAATGGGAAACAACAGTATCTAGTTTTATTGAGTATGCTCAAGGTGGACGTTATAACTTTACTTACGGAGGTGATATCAATAATGATGGGTCAGATAGAAATGACTTGCTTTATATTCCTACGGTTCAGGAGTTAGGTCAAATGACTTTTTCTGGTCTTGGACAAGCTGAGGCTTTTAATACTTTTATTGAAAATAACGATTATATGAGTGATAATCGAGGACGTTATTTTGGACGTTATGGTGCTAAAGCTCCGTGGAGAAGTACAGTGGATATCAAAATACTTCAAGATTATAACTTTAAAGTTAGCGATACAAAAGTCAATACAATCCAGATAAGTCTTGACATTTTGAACTTTGGAAATTTATTGAATTCAGATTGGGGTGTTGTTCAAGAACCATTTAATCAACAGCCTATAGGGGTGGTTGTGGATCCTGCGACCAATGAACCAGTATATACTTACAATGAGAATAGAGTAGACACTTTTGCAGTTAACACAAGTTTACTCTCTAGATGGAGAATGCAAGTTGGATTGCGTTATATTTTTTAAAATAAAACAATGAACAAAAGGAAGATCGGTAGACCAACTACCGATCTTTTTTTATTTTTGCAACTATGAAATACGAAAGACTTACACAGGAACAGCTTGACGAAATGAACAAAGAATTTATTAATTTTTTGGCAAGCCAATCTATTACCAATGAAGAATGGGAGGATATCAAAACCAACAAACCGCAGGTAGCAGAAGACGAGCTGGATGTATTTAGCGATCTGGTTTGGGAAGGAGTGTTGAACAATGTTAACTACCTAGAACACTTTTCTCCACAGCAGTTGTTCCTTTTCGAATTTACAGATCAGCATATAGACCTTATAGGCATTAAAATTCAAAACGAAACTGTCGATATCAATACTAAACAAGGTTTTCAATGGCTTAGAGATAGCTTGTTGAATGAGGATGTGAACATTTATCAGTCTAGAAAGGCTTTAAGTGAGGACAGAAATAAGGATATTTTTGCATTGATTAAACAAGGAGCACATATTACCAAAGGCAAACTTTATCACTATTTTAGTGGTATAGTTGAAAAGTAACTACAATTTAGATTTTTTATAATTTTTAGAACAACACATGGCAAGCAAGGCGTCAATACCAAAAGGGACTCGTGATTTCTCTCCACTTGAACTGAGCAGAAGACACTATATTATCTCTGCGATTGAAAAGCATTTTAAAACCTTTGGCTTTCAACCGATAGAAACTCCAACATTCGAGAATTCTGAAACCTTGATGGGAAAATATGGTGATGAAGGAGATCGCCTTATTTTTAAGATATTGAATTCTGGAGACTTTTTAGGTAAAGTAAATTCAGATATTTATAATTCCCAAGATAGTCTGAAGTTATCGCCTCAAATCTCAGAAAAGGCCCTTAAGTATGACCTTACTGTTCCCTTTGCACGGTATGTGGTACAACACCAAAACGAAATTGATTTTCCGTTTAAACGCTATCAAATCCAATCTGTTTTTAGAGCAGATCGACCTCAAAAAGGGAGATTTAGAGAGTTTTTACAATGTGATGCCGATGTAATTGGGAGTGATAGTTTGTGGCAAGAAGTAGAATTTATTCAGCTTTATGATGCTGTATTTTCAAGTTTAGGCTTAGAAGGGGTGACAATTAAAATGAATAATAGAAAAATCCTTTCAGGACTAGCAGAAGTCATTGAAGAAAGTGACAAATTGATAGATTTTACGGTAGCTCTAGACAAGTTGGATAAAATAGGGGAGGAGGGCGTGAAAAAAGAAATGCTTGACAAAGGAATTTCTGAAAACGCTCTCAAAAACATTCAGCCTATTTTTAGCCTTGAAGGTGATTTTTCAACAAAGATTAAGCTTTTAAAATCTTTACTTTCTAATTCTGAAGTAGGCCAAAAGGGGATTCAAGAACTTGAATTTATAGAAAAGGCCTTACAGTCATTGCCTCTCAAGATGGCTAAATTGGACTTGGATGTGACTCTAGCCCGCGGACTCAATTACTACACGGGAGCTATTTTTGAAATTTCAGCCCCAGAAAAGGTTAAAATGGGATCGATAGGTGGTGGTGGAAGGTACGATGATCTCACTGGGATTTTTGGGCTAAAGAATAAGATGAGTGGAGTAGGAGTTTCATTTGGACTAGATAGGATTTATCTAGTCTTGGAGGAGTTGGACTTATTTCCAAAGGCTATAGAGGAATCGACAAAAGTCTTGTTTATAAACTTTGGGGAGGAAGAAGCTTTGTATGCTTTAAAGGCAGTCAACGCTCTAAGAACTTCATTTGTAGCTGCTGAATTATATCCCGATGCTGCTAAAATGAAAAAACAAATGACTTATGCTGATAAACGCAATATTCCTTTTGTAGTCCTAGCTGGAGATACTGAAGTGCAATCTGAAGTTTATAATTTAAAAGATATGAAGTCTGGAGATCAGGAATCATTAAATCTAGAAGAATTAATAAATAAACTATCAAATTAGTAATTTTTACAACTTTTAACGCTTTATTAAATAGTATAAATGTGAATTTATCTTTATATTTAATAAAAAATAATGGGATCAACGAATAAATATAAAGGCATTAGACCTAGAAAAGTCACTGGAAGACCTGAAAACGAAGTGCATTTAGCTGATATGCATGGTGATGGTGTTCATTTTGATAGAGAGCTATTAGCAAAAGCAAAGCTTGAAAAACAATCTGATAAAGACATAGAAGCTCAAGATAAGAGTAAAAACTCGGCGACTAAAAAGCCTAGCTAACTACAAAGCTTTTATAGACACTCTAAAGTTTAAATTTATTTTTTTATATCCCATCCAAAATTCTTTTGTTTAATTTTTTTCAGACTTTAAAAATCCTTAAATAGTAAAGATCAACCTTGGTTATACATACTTTAGCATCGATAAAAAAGTTTTATACTCAGCTGACTTAAATTCTCTGAAAGTCTTTCTGTTTAAAATTTAGGCATAAAAAAGCCTCACTATTAGTGAGGCTTTTTTGTGTAGCGTGGACGAGAATTGAACTCGTGACCTCCGAGTTATGAATCCGACGCTCTAACCAACTGAGCTACCACGCCATTTAAGATTTGCAAAGATAATATTATCTTTTGCTTTAACAAATTTGATTGTACAATAATTTTAAATAAAGTTTTTATACTTCACGCAATTATCCATATATTGCTTTTCAAAATAAAATTTAGTGCAATGAGTGATAAAGTAAAATATGAGATGGAATTTCCCATACAGGTTTCTCCATCTTTACTATACCAATATATTTCAACACCTTCTGGATTAAGTGAATGGTTTGCAGACAATGTGAATTCCAGAGGTGAGTTATTTACATTTATGTGGGAAGGGAGCGAAGAGGAAGCAAAACTTCTCTCTAAAAAAGCAGACGATCGAATTAAGTTAAGATGGACTGAAGATGAAGAAGAGGGCCTAAATTATTTCTTTGAAATGAAAATTCAAGTGGATGAGATCACTAAAGACGTGTCTTTGATGATTACAGACTTTGCTGAAGAAGGTGAAGAAGATGAAGGCAAGATGCTATGGGATAACATGGTATCAGGTTTAAAACAAATTCTAGGATCCTCTTAAAATAAAACACGTTATGAAAGTAAGTTTTAATGGTAATCTTTTACCATCTGATGAAGCAACACTAAATTTAAGTAATAGAGGTTATAATTATGGCGATAGTCTCTTTGAGACCATGAGAGTTATTAGTTCTAAAATCATGTTTTGGGAATCTCATTACTTTAGGTTGATGTCGTCTATGAGAATTTTAAGGATGTCCATTCCCATGGATTTTTCCCCAGAATTTCTTGAAGAAAAAATCATAGAGCTCATCAAAGCAAACGGTTTGGGATCTTCTCCTGTTCGCGTTAAAATTAATATTCACAGACAAGCAGGTGGTTACTATACTCCTGAAAAAAATTCTATTGGTTATTTTATAAGTGTAAAACCTTTAGAGGGTGCTTTTTTCACAATTAATGATAATCCTTATGAAGTGGAGTTATTCAAAGATCACTATGTGCTTTCTGGGATGCTTTCAACGATTAAGTCCAACAATAAGATGGTAAATATTTTAGCAGGTATCTTTGCTAAGGAAAATGGATTTGATAACTGTTTTTTAATTAATCAAAATAAATCTGTGCTTGAAATGACCAATGGTAATGTATTTATTATCAAAGGGAAAGAAATAAAAACACCGCCATTATCTGATGGATGTCTGAATGGAATTATTAGAAAACAGCTTATAGAAATACTCAAAAAATCGGAAGATTTCGATTTAAAAGAGGAGACAGTTTCTCCTTTTGAGCTTCAAAAGGCAGATGAAATATTTTTCACCAATGCTATACAAGGCATTCAACCCATTACTAAGTATAGAAAGAAAACATATACCGATACAGTGGCTAGAAACTTGGTTGGAAAGCTAAATGCTAAAGCGAGATTCGCAGATGTTTAATTGTGATTAGGGTTCTCAGGTGCATTGGACCAAATAAGATAATCTCCACCAAGTTTTTTCATTTTTTCTTGCCAGAACCGACCGTCTTTCAGCGAGTTGAGAATATCATTTGCTTTAGTCTCGGAGTCCACCACCCAAGTATTCATATCGATTTCAGTTTTTAATTGAGAGGAATCCCAGCCGGAATAGCCTAAGAAAAATTTAATATTAACCGAAGTAATTTGTTTAGAATTAATCAAGTCTACAATAGTTTCAAATGAGCCTCCCCAGTAAATGCCCTCCTTAATTTCTACACTTTCTAAAATGAGGTGAGGAACATTATGAATGAAATAAAGATTTTCCTGCTCAACAGGCCCCCCATTAAAAATCTTAAAATTTTCCTCGATTTCAGGAATTAATTCTTCAAGATTAATATCTAAGGGTTTGTTGAGAATAAAGCCCACAACACCCTCATTGTCTAGATGAGCTAGAAGAATAACAGAGCGATTAAAAGTTAAATCGCCAATTGTAGAAGGTTCTGATACTAAAATATCTCCTCGGTAGGGTTGAATTTTTCTCATAGTGAACGTCTAATATTTAACTAAAAGTATAACAATTTATCAATAAAAAAAGACCTTTTGGAAGAAAGGTCTTTTATTTCTGAAGAAATGAAAATTCTATTGCTTAGTTGACTGCTTTTTGCAGATCAGATCCAGCTTTAAATTTCACTACATTTTTAGCAGCAATTTTGATAGTTTTTCCAGTCTGTGGGTTTCTACCTTCACGAGCAGCTCTTTTAGAAACTGACCAAGATCCAAATCCAACTAAAGATACACGATCCCCTTTTTTAAGAGCACCCTCCACATTTTCTAGAAAAGATTCTAATGCTTTTTTAGCTTCTGCTTTTGTTACACCAGCATCTTCTGCCATAGCATCAATTAAATTCGTTTTGTTCATAATTAAGATTTTAGATTTTGTTGATTAAACATTTTGTTAACACATTACAAATTTATGTGGAAAATATTACTGTGCAAGAGATTGCGCATAAAATCCTTGCTGAATAGCCGAAAAACAGGCTTTTTTCTTCTATATCTATAAAATAATGCGAGGTTGAAATCAATTTTACTAAAACCGATAATCACTTTTCCACACCATTCCATTGAGCAAGGCTTTTACTTTCATCTTCTTTTTTCCTGGAAATTGGAGTTCTTCGAGGTGTATGTATCCATTTTTTACAGCAACATCAATGGTTTTACTCTCAGCATTTAAATGTGTTGAGCCAATTTCCATTTGATGATCTGAAATCTCATAGCTAGCCTTATAAATTTTAATTTTTTTTATTTCACCTTCCATAGTAAATTCAGTCCAAGCTACAGGAAAGGGGGACAAGCCTCTTATAAAGTCAACAATAGCATTTCCAGATTGATTCCAATCGATTTTGGTATTCTCTTTTGTAAGCTTGGGCGCTGCTTTTAATTCAGAGGTATTAGCTTGAGGCTGTGGCTCAACTTTAGCGTGTTCAATGGCTTCGACCGTTTCCATAACAACATCTGCTCCTAGGGTCATCAATTTGTCGTGTAAGGTTTCTACATTGTCTTTTTCAGCTATAGAAATAGACCTAGAGTAAATAATTTTACCTGTGTCTATTTCTTCATCGATAAAAAAAGTAGTGACCCCTGTCTTTATTTCTCCATTAATGATTGCCCAATTGATTGGTGCAGCACCTCGATATTGAGGAAGTAAAGAGGCATGAAGATTAAAAGTGCCATAGTCAGGAAAATTCCAGACCGCTTTTGGGAGCATTCTAAAAGCTACCACTATAATCAAGTTGGGCTTTAAGCGTTTTAAATCATCCTGGAAGTCTTCAGACTTTAAATTCGTAGGCTGTAAGACTTCCAAATCGCACTGAAGCGCATAGGTCTTCACCGCAGAAGATTTTAATTGCTTACCACGTCCAGCAGGCTTATCTGCTGCAGTGACCACTCCAACAATATTAAAGCTGGAGGTTTGCAAACGATCTAAAATGCCAACAGCAAATTCTGGCGTTCCCATAAATAGTATTCGTAAGGTTCTCATAGGTTAAAACTATAGGTATTATTAGATTGTAAGGTTATTTTTCTACTTTCCAAGAGTTGTTGTAAGGACTCAAGTAAAGCTTCTTTAGGACATTCGATCTTTAGAGAAAGTTCTTTAGAACTTAAGTTGGATCGCTTTAATTCTTCTAAGATAGAATGATTTAAGTCTTGATATTTGGAAAATAATTGTGGATTCCTTCTGGCTTGATCAGCTAAACAAATAGAACATTTTCCACAAGGCCTAAGTTCTTTTTCATTAAAATACTTCAAAATAAAACTCTGTAAACACAGCGTCTTTTCCTCGACGTAGAGCAAAACTGTTTCTGCTTTTTGGAGCTTGTTATTTTGATAATCATTTACATACTTCCTTAAAGGATTCAAAGTGTATTTATCCTCACGAGGGAGAATGAAAGTAATGCTCAAATCTTGCTTAATAAATTCTGCAGATAAGATGCCATGTTTTTTAAGAGCTTCAAGTTGGTCGTAAACCTCTTTGTCATTATACCCTGTTTTCTTTTTGATGAGCTGTGTGTTTAAGGTCAACTCATTGTCAAACACTCCCCCATAGGTTCGCAAAATAGTTCGTATTAACAAAGAGAATTGCGTGTGACTGTCTATAAAGTCTAGCACAGCTTTACTGGTTACTAAAAATTTCAGCTTTGTTTTTTTCTGAAAAGATTTGTCCAAGCTGATAACGCTTAGTCTATCTAAAAGATTCAGTGTATTATAAGTTAATACCGTATGCAATTTATAATGGGAGCAAAACTCGTAAAAATTGAAATCAAAAATTTCATTTTCCCCCTCTCCATATGCTATTCTGAAGTTGCTCATTAAAGCTTTATAGATATTTTTCAGGGCTTCGAAACTAGGAATGGTCTTGATAAACTGATTGTTGAGCCTCTGTTTGTCACTTTCGTTGAACAAGACTACAGCTTTGGCAGGCTTTCCATCACGACCCGCTCTTCCTGCTTCTTGATAGTAACTTTCTAAACTTTCAGGCAGATGGTAATGGATCACTTGTCTTACGTTGGCTTTGTCAATTCCCATTCCAAAAGCATTGGTCGCTATCATAATAGGACAGTCTTCTTTCAACCAATTTGCTAATTTTTTCTGTTTATCTGTTTGTGAAATTCCACCATGAAAATAAGTTGAGCGGAGTCCCTTTTTATTTAAAAACTCAGATAATTCTATACAGGCAGACCGATTTCTAACATAGACAATACTGTTTTCTTTGGCGATCTTAAGTTGTGAATACAAAGCATTCATTTTATCTGCTGTGAAATCAGTGAGAAGAGCAATATTAGGTCGCTGAAAACTCTCCGAAATAATCATAGGGTTTTTAAGCTCGAGTTCTGTAATGATATCTTGTTTAACTTGTCCTGTAGCGGTGGCGGTAAGAGCAATGACAGAGATGCCAGGCTGCAACTCCTTTAATAAATGAATTTCTCTATAAGCAGGTCTAAAATCGTGACCCCATTGTGAAATACAATGTGCTTCATCGACAGCTATAAAATTTACATTCATTTTTCTGATGCGTTCCCTAACCAATTCCTGCTGAAGTCGTTCTGGAGAAAGGTATAGAAATTTATAGTTGCCATAAATGCAATTATCTAGTCTTTGGTCTACCTCGACATGAGACATGCCACTTTTAAGCAGTTGTGCTTTTATTCCTCTAGATTTTAGATTTTCAACTTGATCCTGCATCAAAGCCACCAATGGCGATATTACAATACAGATGCCAGGCTCTACTAGTGCGGGGACCTGAAAACAGATAGACTTTCCTCCACCAGTAGGTAAAAACACACAAGTATCTTTTTGTCCCAAAATAGAATCTACTGCAAGTTTCTGTGAGGGTTTGAACTGTTCATATCCCCAGTAGGTCTTAAGTATATCTAGAGGAATTGGTTTCATTTGGTTTTTACGCTATTAAGAATAAAGTCCATGCGCTCATGGATTCTGGCTTTGGGTACCTCTATCAAAGGATAGCCTAAGTCTCGATAAGTTTTCACTAGTGACTCTTGTAGACTTTCAGCAAGATCTAAATCTTCAAAACGCTCATTGTCTTGGGTATAAATATCATTCCAGATGGGAAATAGAAAGACATTGTCATACACATGAGTTTTGTTTGCTTCTTGAAATTTTTTAGGATAATCCTCTTGAAAATGATCCATATAAGCAGTCACATCTGGGATACCTCTGTCTATAAAAACATGATGTGTATCTAAAGTTTCAGCTTCTTCAAATTGCTTTATACGCCCTTTTAAGAGCATCTCACTAAAACGCAAAGGCTCGTCCAAAAACAAATGCTCTATTCCTAGTTGTCTTGCTTCCAAGGTAACTTCTCTTGATATTTCGGGGAAACAAAAATAACCTAAGTCGGACAGTGCTTCTATAACTGTAGATTTTCCAGTACTTGGGCCACCTATAAGTAAATTTTTGACGGACTTTATTTTCATTAGGGATTTATAAGGCTATGATTTATAAAAACGACGAATAACAGTATATTTGCGTAAAAAAAATTAAAATGACATCCGATAATTCTTCAGATGAATTTTATGCAAAGTTGCGAAAAAGACTCAAGAAAACCAGTGATTGGCCTTCTGAGTACTTGTATAAATTCATTGTCCCCTCATCAGACCAAGCTAATTTGGATAAATTGTTTTCCATTTTTGATAATCTTGGTGCTGTGATTTCGACTAAACAATCTTCAAAAGGCAAATATACCAGCGTTTCTATAAATGTTACCCTAAAATCTCCAGATATTGTCATTGAAAAATACAAACAAGTGGGAGAGGAGATTAAGAATGTGATCTCCCTCTAAACAGAAATAAAATTAAATGCTTATTTTGCATTAATATTAAAACACATAAGCCATTGATAACTTACTTAGAGTACAATTCTGAAAGAAACGAATTAAAGATACCAGAATATGGGAGACATATCCAGAAAATGGTAGAATACGCCAAGACCATCGAAGATGATGAGAAGCGGAACAGGACCGCTAGAGGTATAATAGATGTGATGGGAAATATGAACCCGCACTTAAGAGATGTTCCAGATTTTCAACATAAACTTTGGGATCAACTTTGTATCATCAGCAACTTTGAGCTGGATGTAGAGTTTCCTTTTCCTATCCCTTCTCGAGAAGAGCTATATGCCCGACCAGAACCACTGCCATATCCACAAAACTTTCCTAAGTATAGATTTTATGGTAATAACATCAAACGTATGATTGATGAAGCTATTAAAATTGAGGATGGTGAAATGAAGGAGGGTTTGATGTTCAACATTGCCAATCACATGAAAAAATGCTATTTGAACTGGAATAAAGATTCTGTGTCTGATAAAATTATTTTCGATCATTTAAGGGACTTAAGTGAAGGTCAGCTCGATTTGAAAAGTGATGACGAAGAACTTAGTGATGCCAATGCTTTGGTCCACCAAGCTAATAAGCGCTCTAAGCCACAAAAGAAAAACTTCAAGAACAACAACCACAATAGAAAACGCAAATACTAAATGGCAACTTTCCAAATCGAAGGAGGACACCAACTTAAAGGTGAAATCCAACCTCAAGGGGCGAAAAATGAAGCTTTGCAGATTCTTTGTGCTGTCTTATTAACTCCAGATGAAATCAGGATTCATAACATTCCAGATATTAGAGATGTCAGTAAACTCATCGAAATACTTGGAAACTTAGGGGTGAAAATTCAGAAATTAGGCAAAGGAAGTTATTCATTTAGGTCGGATGAGCTAAATTTGGATTACTTAGAAAGTCAGAAATTTAAGAACGAAGGGACTAGTTTAAGAGGGTCTATCATGATTGTTGGACCGCTTTTAGGTCGTTTTGGTAAAGGGTATATTCCCAGACCAGGAGGCGATAAAATTGGAAGACGACGCTTAGATACTCACTTTGGTGGATTTGTGAAACTCGGTGCAAAATTTAGATACAACAGAGAAGAACGTTTTTATGGAGTAGAGGCCGCAAAAGGGTTGAAGGGAGCTGACATGCTTTTGGAAGAAGCTTCGGTCACTGGAACTGCTAATATTTTGATGGCGGCTGTCCTTGCCGAAGGTAAAACAAGTATCTACAATGCTGCTTGTGAGCCTTACATTCAGCAACTATGTAAAATGTTGGTGTCTATGGGTGCAAAAATCGAAGGCATTGGTTCTAACTTATTAAAAATTGAAGGCGTTAAAAGTTTATCGGGATGTACGCATCGCGTTCTACCAGATATGATTGAAATTGGATCTTGGATTGGTTTGGCTGCGATGACCAAGAGTGAAATCACCATCAAAAATGTGAGCTGGGATAACTTAGGTATTATCCCTGTCACTTTTAAGAAGTTAGGAATTCAATTAGAAAAAAGAGGAGACGATATTTATATTCCTGCGCATACAGAGGGTTATGAAATCACTTCATTTATAGACGGGTCTATCATGAACATTAGTGACGCACCGTGGCCAGGATTTACGCCAGATTTGCTCAGTATCATTTTGGTAGTCGCCACTCAAGCTAGAGGAAGTGTTTTGATTCATCAGAAAATGTTTGAAAGTAGACTTTTCTTCGTGGATAAATTAATCGATATGGGTGCTAAGATCATACTTTGTGATCCACACCGAGCGACAGTTATAGGTCACGATTTTGAGTCAGAGCTTAAAGCGACAACAATGACCAGCCCAGATATAAGAGCTGGTATTTCCCTTTTAATTGCGGCTTTGTCTGCCAAAGGAACCTCTACTATCCACAATATAGAACAGATCGATCGAGGATATGAAGATATCGATGGGAGGTTAAAAGCTATTGGAGCAAAAATCAACCGATATGACTAGAACAAGCCTTTACTTTATCAAGGTGTTCTAGATGTCAGTTTTTATAAATCTGTCAATTTTCAAAAAGAAGCCCTTCTACAGTGATTTGGCTTATGTAAACGATGACCTCGTAGATATCCCAAGAAAAACTATTGTGGAGAATAACTATTTAATCTAATAAAATGGGTTCTACTATTGTTTTCCTAGATTTTCTATTCGTAGCCACCCAACCAAAAGTAAAATTGAATAAGGGTCCATAACCACTAGGGACCCCAAAACCGTCATAATAGCCAAATCCAAATTCTAAGGTTGTATTAAATCCCTTTTCGTTAGTTCTTTGTAACCCGTATAATAAACCATAAAAAGCGAGCGAGAAATTTTTTTGCCCATCTAAGTTATTGCTAATTTGTAAAGGTTGCCAAAATACACTTCTTGCTGGGGCGATGTAATTAGCAGAATTACCTATTACTTTTTTATTCATATCATAACGTGTTTTAAAATTATGATAATACCTCACTCGAGTGTGCCAGACAAACCCAAAAGTATATCCTTCTTGGTAATAGGCGAGTCCAGGAGAAAAACTATTAGAAATACTAACATTCTTAAATAAGCCTAATTCATATCGTATTCCTGGAACAAAGAAATTAAAGGTGACTTGGTGTCTTTCTAAGTTGGGTGTGCCATCCCAATTTTCAATAAATTGCTGTGCTTTGGAAGGTAAACTGAAAAGCAAGAATAACCCTATAGCGATGTGGTATTTTTTATACATGAGTCTTTTATAAGAAGTATTTAAAAGTAAGTGAAATTGAATATGTTTTTAATTTTTTTCATAAAATAGTTTATCATCTGATCATCACCATTCTTTTTTGACTTGAAATCGCCTATAAGTCTCTATAAAATTGACAAACGTTAATTAATACGGATATATTCCTAATATTCGGAATATATCCTAAATTTGTAAGAAAAGCCTATGTTACATCTGGTCCACTACCACGGGCAGCCTGCCCTTGAAATCTTCCCTCCGGATCTCTCTAGAAGTCTGGACTTACCCTTTGTAAATCAAGGGATTAGTGCAGGTTTTCCCAGTCCTGCGGATGATTTTTTAGACATCAAAATCGATCTAAATCGGGAGTTTATTAAAAATCCTAACTCTACTTTCTACGCTCGCGTCCGAGGGCAAAGTATGGTAGGAGCTGGGCTTAACAATGGAGATTTGCTTATTATTGATAGAAGCCTAGAACCTAAAAATGATAAAATAGCGGTGTGTTTTGTCGATGGGGAATTCACTGTAAAGCGCATCAAAAAAGAAAAAGATACCGTTTGGCTCATTCCAGAGAATGAAAAGTATCCACCTATACAAGTTACTGCAGATAATGAGTTTGTAATTTGGGGTATGGTGACAACTGTGATTAAAAAAGTAGAGTGATGTTTGGATTGGTCGACTGCAATAATTTCTACGCTTCTTGTGAGCGTGTGTTCAATCCCAATCTGCGCGGTAAACCCGTGGTGATCTTATCTAACAACGATGGCTGTGTTATCGCGAGAAGCAATGAAGCAAAAGCTTTAGGCATTCCAATGGGTGCTCCCACTTATAAATTTGAAAACATATTTAAGCAGCACGACATTCAAGTCTTTTCTTCCAATTATGCACTTTATGGGGATATGAGTTCACGAGTGATGAACATCTTAAGCAATTTTACCCCAGATGTGGAAATTTATAGCATCGATGAATCTTTTTTAGAATTTAGCGGCTTCGCGAATTACGATATGCAGGCCTATTGTGAAAAGATAAAATATGTGGTGGAAAAAGGCACAGGAATTCCAATAAGCATAGGCCTTGCCCCAACCAAGGCCTTGAGTAAAATCGCCAACAGAATTGCCAAAAAGTTCCCGGAACAGACCAAAGGTGTGTTTATTATGAAGGACGATGCTGCCAGAATAAAAGCTTTAAAATGGTTAAAGATAGAGGATGTATGGGGCATAGGGCGGCAGCATGCGTTACGACTAAAAAAACATAACATTCACACCGCTTATGCCTTTTCTGAATTACCAGGCGAGTGGGTGAGAAAGCAAATGAGTGTGGTAGGCTTGCGCCTTAAGAACGAACTTCAAGGTTTACGGACCCTAGAGCTGGAGACACCTGTTCATAAAAAAGCTATAGCGACTACGCGATCTTTCGATAAGCAGTATAAAGAGTTTGACTATATCCAAGAGCGTGTGAGTAGTTTTGCCATCAAATCGGCAGAAAAACTTCGTCGGCAGGGGAGTTGCTGCCAGATGGTCTATGTGTTTCTAAAAACCAATAAATTCCGGCAGGATTTACCACAGTATCAAAACAGTATTGTGGTGCAGACTGGCTATCCTACAAATTCCAGTATAGATTTGATCAAGTTTGCCGTAGAGGGACTCAAAAAGATTTACCATCCCGATTACTACTATAAAAAAGCAGGTGTGATTGTTATGGGCTTGGTTCCTGAAGACCAACGCCAGTTGGCTTTTTTTGCGGCAGAGAATCCCAAGCATAAACAATTGATGCAAAAAATAGATCGGCTAAACGGTGCCTACGGAACGGGAGCAGTGCGCTTTGGAAGTCAAGATTTAGGAAAGGTATGGAAAATGCGCAGAGAGCATTTATCTCAAGCCTATACGACCAATCTGGGAAGTATTATAGAAGTTAAGGTTGGTGATGAGAACAAAAGCTAACGCAAAACCTTCAGCAATTCCTTCACCTTTGGCAAACGGCTAGAAGTGAACGCAAAAGAATTAAACTAACTGGTAAAAATTTCCAAGTGGAGCAGACACAAAATCAACCTAAAAAAGACATAGATTTCTCTATAAATTTGATATCCCGCATAGGGAGGCAACGCGCAAAAAAACCTTATCTTTGCAAACTTGAAATTTGAAGATTTACTTTTATGAAAGCAGGAATTGTAGGCTTACCCAACGTAGGAAAATCCACTTTATTTAACTCGCTGTCCAATGCGAAAGCGCAGAGCGCTAATTTTCCGTTTTGTACAATAGAACCTAATATTGGCGTGGTGAATGTTCCCGATCCTCGTCTTGAGCAATTGGAATCACTAGTCGATCCACAGCGCGTCGTACCAGCAACGGTTGAGATTGTAGACATTGCAGGTTTGGTAAAAGGCGCGAGTAAAGGCGAAGGTTTAGGTAACCAATTTTTGGGAAACATAAGAGAAACCGATGCGATTTTGCATGTGTTGCGATGTTTTGATGATGATAATATTATACACGTTGATGGGAATATAGATCCTATTCGCGATAAGGAAACCATCGATATCGAATTGCAGCTTAAAGACTTAGAGGCTGTTGATAAAAAGCTAGAAAAAACCAAGCGCGCTGCCAAAACGGGAAACAAAGAGGCCCAACGAGAAATGTCCGTTCTAGAAAAGCTAAAGACTGGTTTGGAAACTGGCAAGTCGGTGAGGGCTCTAGAAATTTCTGAAGAAGATCGCGAGGATATTGTAAAGCCCATGCAGCTCATTACCGATAAACCTGTGATGTATGTCTGTAATGTTAATGAAGGCTCTGCCGTGAATGGCAATGCGCACGTAGATCGTGTGATGGCATCGGTAACTGACGAAGATGCGGAAGTTTTGGTTCTTGCTGTCGGTATTGAAGCCGATATTGCAGAATTGGAGGACTATGAGGAGCGTAAGCTTTTCCTTGAAGATATTGGTTTAGAAGAGGCAGGTGCTGGAAAATTGATTCGCTCGGCTTACAGATTGTTAAATCAACAAACTTATTTTACCGTTGGCAAGAAAGAAGTGAGAGCATGGACAGTAAAAGTAGGAGCGACGGCACCACAAGCAGCTGGAGTGATACACTCAGACTTTGAGCACGGCTTTATTCGAGCAGAGGTTATCAAATTTGATGATTTTGTTCACTTTGGCAGTGAAGCAAAAATAAGAGATGCTGGTAAACTTAGCGTTGAAGGTAAGGAGTACATCGTCAAGGACGGTGATATTATGAATTTTAGATTTAACGTGTAGAACATCACACCCTATAGAGCTAAAGCCCCAGTTCAAATTTTGAACTGGGGCTTTTTTGGGCTTATAAAAGGTTACCTTTGCAAAAATATTTTTTATGTCAAAACAGTTTTCAGATTTAGGGATTAATGAGCACTTACAGCGGAGTTTAGTCGACTTGCAGATTTCTGTTCCTACTGAAGTCCAAGAAAAGACCATTCCTGTAGTCCTAAATCAAAACGAAGATCTAGTGGTTTTGTCAAAAACAGGATCAGGGAAGACCGCTGCTTTTGGCTTGCCTTTATTACAATTGATCAATACTGAAAATGCATCTATACAGACGCTTATCTTAGCGCCTACTAGAGAATTAGGTCAGCAGATTTATAATAATCTCATCTCTTTTGCTAGTTGGAGTGACCAAATACAGATCGCCTCCTTCTGTGGTGGTACACCCATAAAACCTCAAATCGAGAAGCTAAACAGCACAACCCATCTTGTGGTGGCTACACCAGGACGATTGCTTGATCTCATAAAACGGGAGGCCATTGATTTAAAGCATTTAAAATATGTTGTATTGGACGAGGCTGATGAAATGCTAAGTGCCCTAAAATCTGAAGTCGATACCATTATAAAAGCTATACCAAAGACCAGAAGAACGCTATTATTTACGGCGACTATGCTAGGGACGGTTAAACAATTGGTACAGAATTATATGTCGAAGAACATTGTTACCATAGAGGTGGATACAACTACTCTAGGACATCAGGGGATCGACCATCAGTATGTGGTTGTGGAGCCGATTGAAAAGCTGGACGTTTTGCTTCATTTTTTAAATTCCAAAGGGGGTGAGCGTGGCATTATATTCTGTAAAACCAAAGCGGCAGTGAATAAACTCGCTAAGAAATTGGCGATTAATAAATTCTCTTCAGGAGCTATACACGGTAGCTTAACCCAAGGCATCCGGGACCGTATTATGGGGCAATTTAGAGAAGGTCATATCGATATTCTAGTGGCAACCGATTTAGCTGCGCGTGGTATTGATGTTAAGGAAGTGTCTTATGTCGTCAATTATCATTTGCCCGATACTTATGAAGCTTATGTCCATAGAAGTGGGCGTACGGCTAGAGCAGGAGCAAAGGGATTTTCATTAACGATTTTACAACACGAAGAAATTACAGAGATTGCTGATTTTGAAAATGAATTGGGCATTGTCTTTCATAAATTTAAAAAAGCGGATGCCCAAAGCATAGAAGAAAACAATGCGTTATTATGGGCCAAAAAAATATTTAAAACCAAACCAAATAGAGAGGTTTCCGAAGAGTTTAAAACGAAGATCAAAACGGTATTCCATCATTTAACCAAAGAAGAACTCGTCGATAAAGTACTAGCACATCACTTGACTCAGTCCAGTACTGAGCACTCAACGTCTGACCGTTCTAAAAAGAAATAAGCATTATGGCAAATCATATAAAATCACAAGAGGATATTTTGCAAAAATTAAATATTCAAGTCTTGAATCCTATGCAGGAGGAAGCGATTCCTTTAATTGAAAACACCGCTAATACCATTCTATTATCACCAACAGGAACTGGTAAAACTTTGGCATTTTCATTGCCCTTACTAACTATTTTAGACCATGAATCTCCTGATGTTCAAGCCTTAATACTGGTGCCATCAAGAGAATTGGCCATTCAAATTGAGCAAGTGATTCGCACGATGGGATCTGGTTATAAAGTCAATGCGGTATATGGAGGCAGACCTGTCTCCAAAGACAAAATTGAAATCAAACATAACCCTGCTATTCTTATCGGAACCCCTGGTAGAATCCTAGATCATTTTAATAGTGAGCGTTTTTCTAAAACCAGCATTCAAACTCTAATTTTAGATGAGTTTGATAAATCTTTAGAAGTCGGTTTTGAGGAAGAAATGAAGGCTATTATCAGTCAGTTGCCAAACCTTAACAAACGAGTGTTAACCTCAGCAACACAGGGCCTTTCTATCCCTGGTTTTGTAAGATTGGATAAGCCTAGCATCGTTAACTATTTGAACAAAAAAACACCATCCAAGTTAACCATTAAAACAGTGATTTCTCCAAGTCAGAGTAAGTTAAAAACACTTGTAGATTTGGTATATCATCTAGGCAATGCACCTGGAATTGTGTTTTGTAATTTAAGAGATAGCATAGACGAAGTAAGCGCTTATTTAAATCGACAAAGCATCAGTCATACTTGTTTTTCTGGGGTGATGGAACAAAAAGATAGGGAACGGGCTTTGATAAAATTCAGAAATGGGAGCTCACAGATCTTAGTGGCTACAGATTTGGCTGCTCGGGGTATTGATATTCCAGAACTGAAATTCATTATTCATTATGAACTTCCACGTCATAAAGAAGAGTTTATTCATAGAAATGGGAGAACAGCTAGAGTGAACTCTAAAGGAACTGCTTATATATTAAAATGGGAACGGGAGTCTTTACCTGAGTTTATTAAAGAGGTGAAAGGTATTGATGTCTCTTCGAAATCGTCACAAAAAATACAATCGAAGCCACAATATTGGGAGACTTTATTTATTTCTGGTGGGCGAAAAGATAAAATTTCCAAAGGGGATATTGCAGGATTGTTCTTCAAACAAGGCGGTCTAAACAAAGATCAATTGGGAAACATCGAGCTCAAACCAGACTGTGCATTTGTTGCCATTCCGCTGAGTCTAGCCGATGAATTGGTAGAAAAGTTAAGCAATTCACGTTTGAAGAAAAAGAAGGTGAGAATTACGGTGCTAGATGAATAATTTTGAATTATAAATTCTAAATTATTAATTGATTTTATGTAGCAGTTAAGTTAGGGTAAATCATATAAAATCAGTTTGTTATTTCACGCAAAGCAAACAAAGAGAAAAACGCAAAGAGGCGCAAAGAAAAAATTGTCGTTTACTTATATTTAGCAACCTTTGCGAAAAACTTAGCGCCCTTTGTGTGAAACTTCTTTAATACTCGACTTCAATTCATTACCAATAAAAAAAGATTGGCAATGATGAATTTACTTTAATCCACCAATACGTTAGGGTAAATCATCTAAAATCAGTTTGTTATTTCACGCAAAGCAGATAAAGAGAAAAACGCAAAGAAGCGAAAAGGAAAAAATTAATTTTAACTGATTCTTTGCGGCCTTTGCGAAAAACTTTGCGGCCTTTGCGTGAAACTTCTTTAATACTCGACTTCAATTCATTATCAATAAAAATAATTGGGAATAAAGAATTTACTTTAATCCACTAATACGTTAGGGTAAATCATTTTAGATCAGTTTGTTATTTCACGCAAAGCAGATAAAGAGAAAAACTCAAAAAAGCGAAAAGGAAAAAATTAATTTTAACTGATTCTTTGCGGCCTTTGCGAAAAACTTTGCGGCCTTTGCATGAAACTTCTTTAATACTTAACTTCAATTCATTACCAACACTAACAAATTTAAAATTGGTAATTAAAAATTCCTAATTATTCCAACATCGGTTTTAAGACTTCCCAGACTGTATGGGCTACTATTTTATGACCTTTAACTGTTGGGTGGATGCCATCACTTTGATTGAGTTCGGGGATACCGCCAACATCTTTTAAGATAAAAGGAATAAAGGCGAGATTATTGGCTTCGGCTAATTCAGAAAACAACTGTCTGAATTCAGTAGTGTACTTTAGTCCCATATTTGGAGGCAGTTGCATACCAGCAAGAATAATTTTTGTGTTCGGACTTTTTTCTTGCACGGTTTTTATAATCGCCTGAAGATTAGCACGTGTTTCAGATAAAGGAACTCCCCGTAAGCCGTCATTTGCTCCAAGCTCCAATAGAAAAATATCGATATCTTGATTCAAGACCCAGTCAATTCGGCTTTTACCACCCGCTGTTGTTTCCCCGCTTAAGCCTGAATTAACAACTATATATTTTAAATTTAAAGAATCAATTTTTTCTTGTAATACAGCAGGGAAGGCATCATTACTATCCTCCAGTCCATAGCCAGCTGTAATACTATCTCCAAAGCATAAGATGGTTTCAGTACTATTTTCTGAAGTCTCAGCGATTTGGGATGGTTTGGTTTGTTGCGTTGCTGTTTCTTCTTGTGTCGTTTTTTTCTTTTTATCACCACCACAACCCAAGATTAAAATCAAGGGAATAATATAACAAAGCCTTATGAGTTTCTGCATAGCGAAAGTTGGTAAGATTAGATTCATTTGTCTATTTTGAGCCTCTGACATAATTGTCATTTTAATTAAAATTATATGCCAAAGATATTGAAGATTACTGGGCTAGAAAAGACTTATTCCAGTGGTCACAAAGAATTAACGGTCTTGCAAAACATCTCTTTTGAGGTTGAAAAAGGACAAACTTTTTCTATTGTGGGCCCTTCAGGAAGTGGAAAAACAACTTTATTGGGCTTGTGTGCAGGATTAGATAATCCAAACGCAGGAAGTGTGGAGTTATGTGGTCAGGATTTAGGTCACTTAAACGAAGACCAAAGGGCCCAATTACGAAATAAAGAAGTGGGTTTTATTTTTCAGAACTTTCAATTGCTGCCAACTCTCACTGCTCTTGAAAATGTAAGTGTTCCCTTAGAATTACAAGGAGATAAAGCCGCAGCCAAAAAAAGTATGGTTTTATTGGAAAAAGTGGGTTTAGCTGACCGTTCAGATCATTATCCATCTCAGCTTTCAGGAGGTGAACAGCAACGTGTTGCTTTAGCCAGAGCCTTTGCCAATGCACCTTCTATTTTATTTGCCGATGAACCTACAGGAAACTTAGATGAGGAAACTGGAGAAAAAGTAATCAAACTATTATTCGATTTAAACAAAGAAGCTGGTACGACGCTGGTGATTATTTCGCATGATTTAGAGTTGGCCAACCGAACCCAGCAAATATTGCGTCTGAAAGGCGGTCAAGTGTTAACCAATCAACGCACAGAAGTGCTGTAAATTCTTTCCCTTTCCTATGAATCAAAATACAAAATGGCTCTTTAAGATGGCATGGCGTGATGCCAAAGCAAGTAGAGTGCGTCTGCTTTTATTTATGGCCTCTATCATCCTAGGTATTGCTGCAGTGGTTTCCATACAATTATTCAGCATTAATCTTAAAGACAATATACAACTACAATCTAAAGCCTTGATGGGTGCCGATTATATCATCGATAGTAGAAAACAACCTACAGAACGTGCTCAAGCGATCATAGACTCCCTAAAACCTGATGCTTCTGAAGTTAACTTTGTGTCGATGATTGCCTTTCCCAAAAGTGGAGGTACCAAACTGGTAAAGGTGCGTGCTTTAAAAGGAGACTTTCCTTTTTACGGTACGATCGATACTGAACCTGCCTCAGCAGCAAGCATTTATCAAGATTCAGGTGGGGCATTGGTGGATGCGACTTTATTACTTCAGTTTGACATCCAACCAGGGGATTCTATAAAAGTGGGAGAACTCACCCTTCCTATTGCAGGTGCTTTAAAGGCTATTCCTGGGACTACGGCAATTTCAAGCTCTGTAGCTCCACCAGTGATCATTCCGAATCGGTTTGTAGAAAGCACGGAACTCCTTCAATTTGGCAGTCGCAAGGAATATCAGTTCTTTTACAAAGCATCAGATACTTTAAATTTGAGTCAGTTTGAGGAGAAAATAAACCCCATGCTGGAGGCAGAAAATTCCGATTTAGATACGCATACTAGTACCAGTGAACGTTTAGGAAACCGTTATGATAATGTGGGAAAATTCTTATATCTAGCAGCGTTTATAGCTTTGCTTTTAGGCTGTGTCGGTATCGCCAGTTCTGTTCATATTTATATCAAAGAAAAACTGAGAGCCATTGCCGTTTTAAAATGTATGGGAGCGTCCAGAAAGCAAAGCTTTCTTATTTTCCTAATTCAAATTGCGGGTATTGGCGTTGCTGGTGGGCTGGTGGGTTCGCTCATTGGGGTAGGACTTCAGGTTTTATTCCCTTATATTTTACAAGAGTTTCTTCCGTTTGCTGTTGAAATAAGCATCTCTTTCCAACCCATACTTATTGGTGTTTTTCTAGGGCTGTTTATGTCGGTTTTATTTGCGCTTTTACCCTTACTTAGAACTTGGTATGTGTCACCATTAGAAGTGTTACGTATTGATGAAAAAGCTTCGCAAAGTCCAAAAAAAGCAAGATTTTTTGTCTTCGCTGGGATACTTGTATTTTTGTTTTTATTTTCATTCTGGCTACTCGAAGATATACTTTATGCATCCGGTTTTGTTGGTGCTACGCTAATTACATTTGCTGTTTTAGCGGGGACTGCTTTGTTGAGTATGAAACTCATTAGAACCTATTTCCCAAAACGCTGGGGGTTTATTTCGCGCCAAAGTTTGCTAAATTTATTTAGGCCAAATAATCAGACTGTGGTGCTAGTGATCGCCATCGGTTTAGGGACATTTTTGATCAGTACCTTATACTTTACCAAAGATATTTTATTGGCTAAAACCGATATTGAGCAATCGGCAGAAACTGCCAATATGATCATTTTAGATGTGCAAACCGATCAGCGTGATGCTATAGAACAACAACTTATTGAAAATGATTTGCCCACTCTTGATAACATTTCGCTGGTGACTATGCGAATGCAAAAAATTAAAGATCAGCAAGTGAATGAGATACGGCAGGATTCAACGAGCCAGATTCGCAGTTGGATTTTAAACCATGAGTTTAGAACTACCTATCGCGACACCTTGATTGATTCAGAAGAAATTATAGAAGGGAAGTGGATCCCAGAGTTAGAGTCTGGAGATCCGGTAAAGATTTCTATTTCAGATAATCTTGCTGAAGATGCAAAATTAGGTGTCGGCGATGCCGTTGTTTTTAATGTGCAAGGTGTGCTTATGGAAACTACCGTGGGCAGTATTCGTAAAGTAGACTGGGGACAAATTCAGCTTAATTTTAGCATTGTATTTCCTAAGGGTATTTTAGAGAAAGCTCCTCAGTTTAATGTGATTACCACCGCTGTGCCAGATGAGGAAGCATCAGCGAAATTACAAAGGGATTTGGTAGCGGAATTTCCTAACGTTTCAGTGATAGATCTGCGACAGGTATACACCTTATTGGAAGATATTTTAGATAAGATTTCTTGGATCATCAATTTTATGGCCTTCTTTAGTATCCTTACGGGCATTATCGTTTTGATAGGTTCTGTACGAACCAGTAAATACCAACGTATTAAAGAAAGTGTCTTACTGCGAACTTTAGGCGCAAAAAACACACAGATCTTAAAAATAACTGCTTTGGAATATTTGTTCTTAGGATTGCTTGGAAGTCTAGTTGGAATTTTGTTGGCTTTATTAAGTAGCTTCTGCTTAGCATTACTTGTTTTCAAGGAGCCCTTTGTGCCTTCTTCGATTCCTTTTTTAGTCTTTTTACCAGGCATTACCCTTTTGGTTTTAGTGATTGGCTTGAGCAATATTCAAACTGTGTTGCGCAGTTCACCTCTGGAGGTTTTGCGAAAGGAAAGTTAGTAGTGATTTCATTTAAGCACTGTAAAAGTCTAACTTTGCAGAGATAACATTTATGTATGGCTAGAGTATCCGAGAATAAAAATGATTTCGCTTCCCTGAGGTTTATACCTCGTTTTTTAAGCAGAGTTTACCAAACCCACCCTGGCTTATTTATTGGGAATGTGTTTTTAAGATTGCTTAAATCCCTTATCCCAATTACTTTACTTTGGGTAGGAAAGGAAATTATAGATGAGGTGATTCTCCAAGTCGATCTGGATACGTCCGATCTAAACAGATTATATTGGTTGATTGGTATAGAATTGCTCTTAGCTATACTAAGTGATGTATTTAACCGGCTTATTTCCTTAACCGACGGACTTTTGGGTGATTTATATTCCAATGCATCATCGATAGAACTGATTCAAAAAACCGCAAAAGTAGAGCTGGCAAGTCTCGAAGATTCGGAGTTCTACGATAAGTTGGAGCGTGCTAGACAGCAAACCACCAGTCGAGTGTCTTTAATGTCTAACGTCTTGGCACAAATACAAGATATTATCACAATAATATCCTTGGTTTCTGGATTGATTTATTTTTATCCTATTCTGATTGTGTTATTGGTCATCTCTATTATTCCGTCGTTTATTAATGAGCTGAAATATAGTCAGTCTAGTTATTCACTCCAAAAGAGCTGGACTCCAGAACGTCGTGAGCTAGACTATATGCGTATGATTGGGGCGAGTGATGTCACTGCCAAAGAGATCAAGTTGTTTGGTTTGGCTGATTTTATAAGCTCTACGTTTAAACGCATTTCAGATAAGTACTACAAAGCCAATAAAAAACTTTCCATTAAAAAAAGTTTATGGGGAGGCGTTTTTCACATTTTAGGTGACTTAGCCTATTATGGCGCTTATGTTTTTATTGTTTTAAAGGCAGTCGCTGGTTTGGTAACCATTGGAGACTTAACTTTTTTGGCAGGTTCCTTTAGCCAGTTGCGAAACCAATTGCAAACTGTATTTTCTCGTTTTTCAAACATCACCCAAAGCGCCATGTATCTCCAGGATTATTTCGAATTTACCGATATGGACTTTAGTAATGATAATCCAGAGCAATATCGTGAAGCCCCTTCAGAATTTAACCACAGCATTCATTTTGATAATGTGAGCTTTAGCTATCCACAGTCAGAGAAAATGGTATTGTCCTCACTAACGTTTGACTTGAAAAAAGGAGAGAAACTGGCTTTAGTTGGAGAAAATGGAGCAGGGAAGACGACACTGATAAAACTTTTATTGCGGCTTTACGAACCTACTGGTGGTCAAATTTTAATGGATGGCGTACCGATTCGAGAGTATAGAAAAGAAGATTATCAAAAAATGCTGGGAGCAATTTTTCAGGATTTTGTGAAGTATTATTTAACTGCTAAAATCAATATTGCAGTTGGGAATATTGACGAAGAGCATAATATTGATAAAATCAAAGATGCTGCAGTACAGAGTCTTGCTAACGATGTGATTGAAAGTTTACCTTTGGGTTATGACCAAGGTTTAGGCAGACGTTTTAAGAAAGGAGCAGAGCTCTCTGGTGGCCAATGGCAGAAAATTGCTTTGGCGAGAGCTTATATGTCGGATGCACCCATTATTATTTTGGATGAACCTACTTCTGCCTTGGATGCCAGAGCAGAGTCGGAAGTTTTCCAGCGGTTTATTGGCTTGACCAAAGACCGGACTAGCATTATCATTTCCCATCGCTTTTCAACTGTGAGAATGGCAAATCGAATTTTGGTACTTGAAAATGGAAGTATTTTAGAACTGGGAACTCACAAAGAATTATTGGCAAATCCTAAACTTTATGCTGAATTGTTTGAACTTCAAGCAGAGGGGTACAGGGAATAGGGGGTATTTCGCTTCTTGTAGTGAATTTGGTTGCACTGACCAAATCAACGAGATCTTGTCATGCTGAATTTATTTCAGCATCTTACTCAGAGTTTCTCGTTTACTAGCCAACTTATTTAAAGAACTACGTTTCAGTATCTGCGCCTCATGGATAACATAGAGCAACATAGGTTATCCATATTGAGACCCTGAAATGAATTCACAACGAGATTTTGTCATGCTGAATTTATTTCAGCATCTCACGCAAAGTTCCTCGTTTACTAGCTAACTTATCTGAAGAACTTCGATTCTGTATCAGCGTCTATTTAGCTTAGGTCAATCTAGGTTAACGACAAGGAGACCCTGAAATGAATTCAGGGTGACAAGTTGTGGTGGTTTGTGGCTGTGAGGCCCTGAAATAAATTCAGGGTGACAATTCAATATGATTTTGTCCTGCTGAATTTATTTCAGCATCTCACTTAAAGTTTCTTGTTTGCTAGCTAACTTATCTGAAGAACTGCGTTTCACCTTCTACAGTTTAATTAAAACGATCTTCCGTTCCTCTGTAATAATCCAACACCTTTACGCGCAATAAATAGTCGTACTTGGCATTTGCAAGGTTTACTTTTGCATTGTCTAAATTATTTTTACTGGTGATGTAGTTTAAGAAATTAGAGACCCCATTTTTAAACCTGATGTCGTTTATCCGATAGGATTCTTTATAGGCCTCAACTTGACTTAAAAAGCTATTGTATCTTTTGTAAACTGCTTCCATATCAAAATGAACTTGAGCGATGGCATTCTTAATATCTAAGTGTGTGCGTTCTAATTCTAACAAAGATTCCTCAACTCTAATTTTTTCTAAAGCCATATTATTCTTTGCTCTAAACCCATTGAAAAGCGGCACATTGACGGCAACACCAACTACTGTATTTAAATTATTATCGAGTTGATCCCTAAAATTGATGCTTTGAGCAGCAAAAGAGGTTTGTTCTGACATTACCATTAAATTCTGTCCATCTAAACTTACAAAATCACCTGTTTCAGCAATACTAGTCCCCGTAGAATTGAATAGCTGCGCTGCACTAGAATAATTGGTATTTATTCCACCAAAAAGAGAAATTTCTGGTGTAAACTGAGATTTAGCGATACTTACTCCTTTTTCTGAAGCTTCAATGCGCAATTCACCTGCTTTAAAGATGGCTAAGTTTTGTATAGCTTGAGTGTATACTTCATCAGCAGATAAGCCATATTCTTCAAAATCTAGTATCAAGCCTTCTGTGTCAAAATGGATAGCTTCATCTACATTCAATAATCGAACTAAATTTAATTTTGCATTATTCAAACTAGACTCAGATACTAAAATACTGGTTTCATCACTAGATACTTGCCCTACTATATCTGCATAATCTGCTGGATTTCCAGATTCGTTTTCATAAAAGCCTTCTTGTATGCCAAGCTGTTGCTGAGTCGTTTTTAATCTTACTTTAGTTAATTGTAATACATCTCGGGCATTTAAAACTTGAAGATAGGCAAGGGTGACATTTAAGATTAAATCTTGTTCTGCAGCTTCAATTTCCAGTTCTGAAGCTTTTTTGTTGAGTCGGTTTTGTTTAGCGGTATTCAATAATCGAAAACCATTGAAAATGGTAATATCCAAACTCAATCTCGCGTTCGAAAATGTTAATTCTTGAGTTATAAAATCATTGGTAAATGGATCTATACTTCTACCATCATTAACCCCTAAGTTAAAATCGCCATTCAGGCGAGGTAACAAATTTGCCTTTGATCGTTGATAGTTTACTTTTTCAGAATTGGCTACTAAATTAGTAGATTTCAAATCGAGGTTATTCTTTAAGGCTATAGAAATGCATTCGTCTAACGAATAACTTGTATTTGTTTCATCTTGAGTATATCCTGCCAGTCCCATAATATATAGTATGGTGTATAATATGATTTTAGATTTCATAATTTTATGTTTTGTTTATTTTTATTTTCAAACGATAATTTGACTGTTTTTAGTGGTAGTTTTCAACTTTGACCGAGGTACTAATCACCCATTTTTTAGTAGGCTAATGTTTGGTTACGATTGATGTGTTTTGTAAAATGCTGATTTTAAGTTATTTTGTCACATCGAGTGTTCCGACTTTTTCGTCGGGATGTATCGAGATGTTTTCTTGTATCCATGAAAGTTCTCAATATACTTTCAATGATTTTTTACTAAAAATCAATTAAACCCTTTCTCGTTGACGTAAGTCATAAAATGTTGATCTTAAATTGTTTTGTCCCATCGAGTGGTTTTTGCTTTTGCTCAATCAAAGAGTAGAATTGAAAATTGTATCGAGATGTTCTCTTGTATCCATGAAAGTTCTCTATACAATCTCAATGATTTTTTTACTGATAATTAATCAAAGCCTTTCCCCTTGACGTATTGCATAAAACGCTGATCTTAAATTGTTTTGTTTTATCGAGTGTTATGACTTTTTAATCGGGATGTATCGAGATGTTTTCTTGTTTGAAAAGAGCTTTCGAATTGATCTAATTCCATTTATTTTTAAGACACGATTTTCCCATCGAGGAGATTAATTATTCGTGAGCCATAAACCGCATTGCTTTCGGAATGTGTGGCTTGTATTATGGTGACCCCTTCTTTATTTAATTCTGAAAATAATTTCATAATTTCCTCACTTTGCTTGGAGTTTAAATTTCCTGTTGGCTCATCCGCTAAAATCAGTTTAGGTTCTCCAATCAAAGCTCTTGCAATTCCTACCAATTGTTGCTGGCCACCACTTAATTGACTTGGAAATAAATCTTTCTTCCCAACAATATTGAAGCGGTCTAGCATATCCGCAACCATAGCTTTTCGTTGGGATGACTTTACGCTTTTATAGAGCAAAGGTGTTTCGATATTTTCATATACGGTGAGTTCGTCGATAAGGTGATACGCCTGAAATACAAAACCTATATACTCTTTGTATAGTTTAGATCGGTTTCTCTCTTTCAAACCGTGGACAGGCTCGTCTAAAAAGGTGTAGCTTCCTTCTGTAAAATCATCTAACATTCCAATGCAGTTCAGTAAAGTAGATTTCCCTGAACCTGAGGGTCCCATGAGTGAAATGAATTCTCCTTCTTTGACGGTTAGATTAATATTGTCTAGTAAGGTAACCGTTTTTCTTCCAGAATTTACGGTTCTAAATGCTTCTTCTGTAGTTAATAGTGTATTTTCCATAATAGTGTTTTTGGTTATTTGTAATCTCCAAAAACGAGGAGACTACAAGTCATTGACTTTAATTAATCGATGCGTTGTACTTTTGAATCTCCAATTCTTATACCTGTAACTATATCTGCTGTTCCTTTGTAACTCAATTCTGCTTCACCATAAGCGGTAAATTTAATACGCTCTGAGGCATTGATCAAAAACTTGGCTTCTCCATAAGCGGTGAGTTTTGAAGTGGTATTGTTAACTTCAATTAAATCAAAATAAGATTCACCATAAGCGGTTAATTTCTGTTCGTAAATACTCCCTTTATGAATAGTTAATTTATTCTCTCCATAGCTATCTACATCTAATTCATGGATGTTGACTTCATTGAAAGTCACTTCAGAATCCCCATATATACTGAGTTTAAATTTTTCAACTTCAATTAAGCTTTCGCAAAGCGTTTTTTGCTCACCTCTTAACGAAAGCTCATTGATGTATTTATAAGTAACAAGAATAGTTAGCACTTTACCTTTATAAATAGGAACATTCATTCTTGCTCCATTCTTGTTGGTTTTTTTAGTCTTAGTGGTTTCCTTAGCCCCGTCTAGATAGACTCTCAAACTCTTTCCTTTCACTTCGATATTTATTTTATCTTCTGGCTCAGTACTCTTTAGTATTGTTACAGATTCTTCGTCACCTTGCACAAAAGTGGTTTCGATGTGCGGACTAATCGTTACTTTACTAAAGGATTCAACTGTCTTTTTTGTCTGAGCCAATACCATTTGGCTTGTGCAAATAAAGCTTAGCATTGCAATACGCATTAAATTTTTCATGGTTTTCTTATTTATTATGATTATTATTTCTGTTTTTGAACCCCCCTTTGGAGCTGTGGGCTTTACTCTATTTTTAAACTTTTTATTGGATTGGCAATGGCGGCTTTTATCGCTTGAAAACTTACTGTTAACATGGCAATACCTAAAGCCAAAATACCTGCTGTTAAAAATACCGTCCAACTAATTTCAATGCGGTAGGCAAAGTCTCGCAACCAACTCTTCATGAGATATAATGCCAATGGAAAACTGATCACCAATGCTACTAAAACGAGTTTTATAAAGTCTAGCGATAATAACTGAACAATTCCAGTTACACTTGCTCCAAACACTTTTCGAATTCCAATTTCTTTATTGCGTTGTTCAGCCATATATGCAGCTAAACCAAATAAGCCTAAACAAGCGACAAGTATTGCCAATATGGAAAAAAGTAAACCTACGTTTGCTGTGCGTTGTTCCTTTTCATATAGTAATTCTAGATTCTTATCTAAGAAGGTATATTCGAATGCTGTATTTGGTGCAAGCGTTTTAAACGTATTTTCAAATCTTGAAATGGTCTCCGTTAAAATTTCATTTTCAAACCGAACTAATAAATACGATTTTGGCTCACGTTGTGCATTATGAAACGCATACGCTCCAATAGGACTGTGCAATGATGCAAAATTAAAATCGTCTACAACCCCACATATATATGCATTATTACCAAGTTGCATAGCTACCTTTTCACCTATAGCTTCTTCGGGTGATAGACCTAGGAAATCCACGGTGGTTTTATTGACAAGCACTTCAACTAAAGTATCTCCTTGCTGTTTAATTTTAGGCAATAACTGACCCGATAATAATTTAAGTTGTAAAACATCTGCAATATTTTGCTCAGCTCTGTTGGTTTGTATCCCCATGCTTTGTTCCGTATTCCGTTTGTAAATACTTCTTCCGCTAACCCGTAGTCCTGGATACCCCTGAGATCTAGTAACCGCCGAAACCTTTGGTAATCGTTCATAGGCATTTACTAAAGCTCTACCTGACCCTTCGTTGCGAATTCCAGATGTTGAAATAGCAATGATATTTTCTGGATTATAGCCCAAGCTTTTATTCTGAATAAATTCTAATTGTTGATGTATCACGATCACACCAATAATTAAAACCACAGAAGCAGAAAACTGAACGACAACCAAGCCTTTTCTAATTACACTTGCTATGCCACCCTTATTTGAAGTTGGTTTTAAAACTTCTTTTGGTGAAAAACGCGATAAGTATAAGGCAGGATAGGAGCCAGAAAATAAAGTAGTGATTAGCCAAATCAATACCAAAAACCCCAATATTTTAATTGTAAACAAAGAGGAGATCGCTAAGTGTTTCCCTGCTAATTCGTTAAAAATAGGTAAGGTTATCACAGCGAAAAGTCCACCTAAGACCATTGCAATGGCTGTAATTAAACCTGTTTCTATATAAAACCGAATAATTATATCTTTTACAGACGCCCCCAGTGTTTTGTTAATTCCAACATCTGTCGCTCTTTTTTGAGAACGTGCTGTTATTAAATTCATGTAATTGATGCAGGCAATGAGTAGGATTAGAAGCGCTAAAGCAGTAAGATTACGAATTTGATTAATGTCTCCATAATTAGTTATATAACTATCTGAATAATTCGAAGAATACAAATGAATACGGTCTAAAGCTTGGAGCGAAAAAGTGTACCAAAGGGCCTCTTCTTCCACATTTTTATTTAAAATATCCTGAATTTTAAGTTCAACATCTTTAATTACAGGAGTTGCTGAATCGAACATCACAAAAGTTTCAAAACTCGCATTATTCCAAGACGGATTCTTTGCGAAGTTTTGCATCATAAAAGGGGCGATCGCATTAAAATTTAATGAACTGTTATCAGAGAAATCCTTAAAGATACCTTTAACCTCAAACGAGGTTGTATTGTCAATGGTTAGTGTTTTTCCTAATGGATTTTCATCACCAAAATACCGTTTAGCCGTGCTTTTTGAAAGCAAAATAGTATTGGGATTGTTCAGGTTTTCTGATCCTGTTCCCTTAAGAATTTCCACATTAAATATATCTAGAATAGAGGCATCAGACCAGAATAACTTATCTTCTATAAAGACATCATTATCCGTTTTAATGGAGGCTGATTCTCCAAAGCCGTGATGAAAAAATCGTCCAGATTCAACAATAGTCGGAATAGTTGCTTTAAGCTCTGGAGCTAATGCTGACGGTACATTTGCCCAAGTCTCTAAATCATCTTCTGTGGTATTAAGAAGCACACGATAAATCTGGTCTTTGTTAACGTACATATTATCAAAACTACGCTCCTGTAAAATGAATAAAAATAGCACCAAAGTTGAAGCTAAACCAATAGATAAACCCACTATATTCACTATTGAAAACAACCGATTGGTTTTCAAACTCCGCCAAGCGATTTTTATATAACTACGTATCATAATACATGTTTTTTATGCTGAATTTATTTTAATAACTTTTGATTGGTATTTCTATTTACTTTTTTCACTCCCCTTTTAGAGTTATGGGATTCATTCTGTTTTTAAACTATCTACTGGATTAGCCAAGGCTGCTTTTATAGCTTGAAAACTTACTGTTACTAAAGCGATCAAAATAGCTACGACTCCTGCCACAACAAAAATCCACCAGTCGATTTCTATGCGATAGGCATAATCTTGAAGCCAATTTTCCATCGCATACCAAGCTATTGGCACGGCAATTAAAATGGAAATACCAACAAGCCTTAAAAAGTCTTTGGACAATAATTTCACTAAGCTGGAAACACTCGCGCCTAAAACTTTTCGAATTCCAATTTCTTTACTGCGCTGTTCGGCTGTGTAAGCTGCCAAACCAAAAAGACCTAAGCAAGAGATGAGTATGGCTAATAAGGCAAAGAGCTGCGAGAGTTTACCAATAAGCTGTTCACTTTTAAATTTAGCATTGAAGGTGTCGTCTACAAAGGTGTATTCAAATGGATAGGCTGGATTATGCTTTTTCATCACTGCTTCAATTTTAGATAGCAAGGCATTAGTGGTTATTTCAGGGTTCGTTTTTAAATACATAAAACTGGCTTCCCCATGATAATTAAAAAATAACACAGGGTCACTTTGCCCGTACATGTCCTCATATAAATAATCTTTCACAACACCAATAACGGTATACGTATCCTCCCATCTTATTACTTTCTTTCCGATCGCACTACCTTCGCCCATTAGTTTAGCGAAGGATTCAGTAATTAAAACGCTGGTGCTATCTTTTGCTCTATTTTCACTAAAACCATAACCTTCGGCCAATTCAATTCCTGCGGTTTCTAAAAAATCTGAACTGATATATCTAAAGGAAATCAAAACATCTTCTGTATTTGTGCCTCCCATCCACTCTAATCCTGAACCGTTATTGCCTCCATCTAAAACTCCTGAGTTATTTAACCCGACACTTGTAACAGCCCCAGTTCTAATTAAATCTTGTTTGATGACTGAAAATTTCTCAATCATAGTCCCATTGACTTTTAATGAAATTAATTGGTCTTTATCAAAACCCAAATCTCTATTCTTTACATGCTGAATCTGTTGATACACTAAAATAGTACAGATGATAAAAACAATGGAAATCGTAAACTGCCCAACCACAAGGCCCTTTCTAATAAATGTGGCAGAACCATGAGTGGCTTTTAAACCTTTTAGAACCTCAACAGGTTTAAATGCTGATAAATAGAATGCAGGATATAATCCAGCAAAGAGTCCACAAAATAGGGTAACACCCAATAGAAATATAATATGTGAAGATTTTGCAAGCCCTAACAACAAATTTTTCTCAACAAGTAAATTAAACTGAGGTAATAAAACAAACAACACTAGTATACTGACAAGTGTTGCTATAAAAGCAAGCACCAAAGCTTCAGAAATAAATTGGATGATCAATCGAGAACGACCAGAGCCCATCGCTTTTCTCACACCAACTTCATTAGCACGTTTCTCACTTCGCGCCGTAGATAAATTCATAAAATTTATACAGGCGATAAGTAATATTATTAAAGCGATAAAGGAAAATAAACGCACATAAGTAATGCGTCCATCAACCTGTTTACCATTTTCAAAATTATCGCGTAGGTGCCAGTCTTTTATGGAATGTAAAAATGCTTTTGAATTACTATCATCTGTTTTTTTCTCAATTAAACTTCGGACTTGTGCATCTACAGCTGCAAAATCTGCCTCTGGAGATAACTCCAAAAAAGTATCTGCAAAGAAACTACCATATTCTGTCATCCAGTCTTGACCATTACTATAACGTTGAAAAGGGGCAATCCAATTAAAAGGAAAAGTGACATTTTTAGGAAGATTCTCAATAACACCAGTGATCAAATAATTATCAGTATTATTAACTTTTAAAACTTCTCCAAGTGCTTTTACATTTTTACCAAAAAGCTGTTCTGCTGTTTCCTTTGTAATTACTATAGCTTCTGGATTTTTAAATGCCGTTTTTGCATTTCCTTCAATAAATGATAGACTAAATATGTTTATAAAATCTTCATCTACATAACGTCCAGAACTATTGATTACATTATCGTCAACAGCAAACAGAAAGTCTCTGTGCTTGGTTCTTGCCGCTCTGATTACTCCAGGAATTTCCGTTTTCATCGCTTCTGCTAATGGTCCTGGAGTCGAATTAAACGTCCTCCATTCACCATCATATTCCTGATGTGTTGGCACATAAAAAACTTGATCTTGCTTTTCAAAATCCAAATTAAAACTCACCTCATCTTCCACCCAAAGAAAGATGAAACTCGCACAAGTCACACCAATGGCTAATCCAAAAATATTTAGAAAGCTGTAGCCTTTATTTTTCAATAAAGTTCGGAAGGCTATTTTGATATAATTTAAGATCATAATTGTTCTCTTTAGATGGAATAAGCGTATTCGTTTATATTTTATTCCATGCTCATACTATTTATATGGTGAAGATGATGCCAAAGGTTTAAATACTTATATATCAGAACTTTAAAACTATATTTAATAAATAAAGTGTTCGGTTTTGATACACTTTTTGTACGTAATCGGACACTTTTAAAATTCGTAGCTCATCAGTATAAATTTAAAATCTATTTCAGTTGATAATTAACTGAATTTCAATTTTTAAAACGTTTCACGTAAAGAACGCCAAGCCCTTAGCAAAGACCACAAAAGGCTAGTAGAAGTTGATTTGTATTTTACAATTTTTTTAACTCCCCTTTGGGGCTGGGGGATTTATTCTGTTTTTAAACTATCTACTGGATCTGCCATAGCGGCTCTAATAGCCTGAAAACTCAATGTTACAAGAGCTATGACTAAAGCTACTAATCCAGTAACCGCAAAAAGCCCCCAGTGAAGATCTATTCTAAAAGCAAATTCCTGTAGCCACTTATTCATAAACCACCATGCTATAGGTGTTGCTATGACAAAGGCAAGCATCACTAATTTTACAAAATCGGTAGACAACATTTTAACAATAGTAATTACTGAAGCGCCTAGTACTTTGCGTATGCCAATTTCTTTCGTGCGTTGTTCAGCAATGTAAGTTACCAACCCAAATAAGCCAAGACAGGCAATAATTATGGCCAATAATGCAAAAACAAGAGCAACGGTCCCAACACGTCTCTCTTGGCGATACATATTTTCAAAAGCTTCATCTAAGAATTGATATTTAAATGGCATTCCTGGAGCAGCAGCCTTGTATTTATTCTCAATGGTAGACAGCAAGCCATTCACATCACTTGTATTAAATCTATAGGCAGTTTCCCAACTATTATTTCCTAATTTTAAACTTAATCCTTCGACATTTTCACGAAGAGATGCAAAATTAAAATTTTCAACCACACCAATAATCGTATAGACTTGAAGGCCACTATTCTGATTTTCCGTATATATTTTTTTACCAATAGGGTTTTGAAAACCAGCTAATTTAACAGCCGTCTCATTTAATATTATAGCTGTTGAATCTGAGCCAAAATCTCGAGAGAAATTCCGACCTTCATTCATTTTCATCCCTATAGTTTCCAAATAATCGTAATCTACGTTCCAATACTGCATGTTAAATCCGTTAGATTCTGTCATGACAGTTTCAGTAGAAAAAAGGGTGCTTGAACGCGAAGAACTAGATACTGGTAAAAACCCTGCAAACGAAGCTGATTTCACTGTAGTCAGTTGTTCAATCTCATTTTTCAGAGATTGTCTGGTTTCACGTGGTAATCCAGAATTGCTAACCACTAACACTTCCTCTTTATTGAAACCTAAATTTGCAGATTGAATGTGGTTTATTTGTTTATATATGACCACTGTACCCACAATTAAAATGATAGATGTTGCAAATTGAAACACCACTAAAAAATTACGTAAGGTATTTTTTTTATGCCCTGTTGATAATGTCCCTTTTAATACTTTAATGGGCTTAAATGAAGACAAGAAGAACGCTGGATATGCACCCGCTAGTCCACCAACTATAAACGGAAGCACAAAGATGAATATTAAAAGTTTTGGGTCTAATAAAGAAGACATCAACATTTCTTTTCCTGAAATGCCATTAAACCATCCTAAAGAAAGCCATACAAATAGCAAACCCACAAAAAGCGCTAAAAAGGCAATTAAGGTTGACTCGGTTAAGAACTGTCCAATAAGTGCTTTCTTTTTAGAACCTAAAACTTTACGAATACCTACTTCTTTTGCTCTACCTGAAGATTTTGCAGTCGTAAGATTCATGAAATTGATGCAAGCAATTAATAATATAAATAATGCAGCAGCAGAAAAAATATAAACATATTGGATATTACCATTTGCACTTAATTCGACTCCTCTTGAAGAATGTAAATGTATATCTGTGAGTGGCATTAAAGCATATTCTATTTTATTTCCATTTGCCTCAAACTCCTCCATACTTTTAATTTGCATGAATTCCGCTGCTTGTGGCAGCAAGTACTTCTCAATAACTTCTTTAAAGTTTTTATTGAATATTTTATAATCGGTACCTTCTTTTAAGAGCACATACGTATGAAAGTTAGCACTTAAATAATCACCAAAATTATAATCGACATTGGCCATGGAGAAGAAAAAATCGAAATTGAAATGTGAATTTTTCGGTAGGTCTTCTATAACAGCCGTTACTTTATACAATGTTTTGTCATCATCATCGGTCTCTAGCATTTCACCAATAGCAAGTTCTGCGCTACCAAAATAACGTTTCGCTGCAATTTCTGTTATAACTACAGTGTTTGGTGCGTTAAGTGCCGTTCTCGTATCGCCTATTATTGCCGGTAATGTAAAGACATTAAACAAAGTAGAATCGGCATGTACTACAGCTGATTGGTTAATATAGTCGTTTCCATTCTTAATTAACTTAGATCCTTGAGAAGCATAAAGTCTTACATAGTCTTCAACTTCTGGATAATCGCTCTTTAGCGTTTCTCCCATAGGATCTGAACTCACAGCCATACTCTTTTCTGCACCTGCAAAAATGAAATCCGAATTTATTCGGTAAATGCGATCTGCCTTCTCATGATAGCGATCATAACTTAATTCATCTATCACAAACATGGAAATCATAATAAAGCAACCAATCCCTAAGGATAAGCCAATAATATTAATGGCTGTAAAACCTTTGTTCTTTAAAAGGTTTCTCCATGCTATTTTAAAATAATTCTTAATCATGATTTATAATTTTGACTAGAGGGTTAATCATTCTGAGTGCTAAAAATTAAAGACACTATAAACTCTCTAAATTTTTATACTCGTTATATGGTGAAGATAATGCCAAACATCTAACTAGCTATAAGCTAGGTTAATGAAATTATTTCTTATAATAAAAGTGTTCGATTTTGATACACTAATTGTTCATATCCGAACACTTTAAAAGTGGAATGACTACACTATAGGGTTCTGATTGATTTATTCTGAACGCAATGAATTCACAGGATTTGCATTTGCCGCTTGCAACGTTTTTACGCTTATGACTAATAATGCGAAGAAAATCATAGCACTTCCACTTGCTAAAAATACCCAAAAACTGATACTTGTTTTGTATGCGAAATCTTGTAACCAATTATTGATGCCATAGTAAGCAATTGGTGATGCTATGATAAAAGCTATAGCGACTAGAATTAAAAATTCTTTACACAATAAGGTGTTGATTTGTAATAGGGAAGCCCCTAAAACTTTTCGAACGCCTATTTCTTTGACACGTCTATTGGTGGTGTAAATCACGAGACCTAACAAGCCGAGACAACTAATTAGAATAGATAAACCTGTAGCCCAATTTAGTAGTATTGAAATTTTTTGTTCGCGATTATAAAATTTTTCGATGGTCTCATCTAAGAACTCTACTCTATAATCATCTACTTCCGTATATACCGATTTGTAGGTGTCTTCAATTTTTGTAAGCGTGCCTTTTAACTCTTTTGATGATTCATTTTGAAATGCCATGTGTATCGCTTGAAACTGACTCCACTCTGGTCGGTACCAATCGCCACGAAGTGCCATTGGTTTTATCTCAGAGCTTAAGGAACGTTGGTGAAAATCTGCCATAACTCCAACAACAGGAACAGCATCGCCATCCAATTGGACTATTTTCCCGATGGCTTCATCAGGACTTGTAAACCCAAGATTTTTTAGACAGGTTTCATTAATAACCAATTCCTTAATCGTATCATTTCTTATGGTTCTTCCAGCAATAATGTCTAATTCAAATAATTCTGAATAGTTGGTGTCCCCAAAAATGAATTGTAATTCTGATTTCATTTCAGTCTTGCCATCAGTATAACTCACGTTTGTACTATTAGTAGATGTTGATGCTGGAGCCCGACCACCTAAACTGACACTTCTTATTTCGGGTAGAGCTCCTGTTTTTTTAGCAAAAAGTTCTTTTTTTGATAATTCACTTTCACCTCTTGGACTATATACAGATACGATGGCATCGGTTTTAAAACCCATGTCCTTACTGAGTAAATAATTGATCTGTTTGCCAACAAGTAAGGTGGCGATAATAAAAACTTGGGCGATTGTAAACTGAAAAACCGTCAAGAATTTTCTGAGTTTCACCTTCTTTTCTCCAGTCCCTAAATGATTTTTTAAAACAGATACGGTATTAAACTTAGATAATATTAAGGCTGGATAAAAGCCTGAAAAAAAAGTAATAACTAACAATAAGATAATGATTCCACCAATAACATAGGGTGATTTAAATAGTTCCAAACTCAATCCGTCGGGCACAAAATCAGAAAACATATTTAGCAAAAATTTAGAAAGTAACAAGGATAACAAGGCTGATACCATTACCAGTGAAAAAGTTTCACCCATAAATTGCCCAATAAGTTGTCTTCTGGAACTTCCTAAAGTTTTACGTATACCAATTTCTTTAGCACGTTGAGAGGCTTGAGCCGTGTTGAGATTAATAAAGTTAATGCAACCTAATAGAAGTAAGAATAATGCAACCAGCGCTAGGTTAGTCAGTAAGGATTTACTCGCTTGGCCTTTACTCCAGTCATAAATTCCATAATTTTCATTAAAATGAATATCATGAAGCGGCTGAAGACTAAACTGTTGTTCTTCTCCATATTTTTTTGATTCTTCATCTTGATGTTCACTTGCTAGCACATCAAATCGACTTTGAATGGCTGCTAAATCTGCCTGTTCACTTACTTTGACATAAAGCTGTGAATTGGAATTTGTATTATTCCAGTTTTTCTCTAAAAATTGCTCTCTTAAGCGGGTTTGAAGTAGGGTAGGACTAGAGATAAACTCTTCAAAAATAAAGTCGGTTCGACCTTCTAAATTTTCAACAATACCAGAAACAGTTATATGTAAAGAGTCGTTATAAACTAACGTTTTTCCTATAATGTTGGTTGGGCTAGTATTTGGAAAATAATCTCTAGCTCGTTTTTCTGTTAAGATGACTTTATTTGGACTTGCTAACGCATCTGCATTACCACCAGCTAAAAATTTATACTTGAAGATGTCGAAGTAATTGGCATCTGTAAATATCACAAAGTCGGGCCACTTAAATTCAGAACCAATCACTCTGTTTTCTACTTTAGAAGGTCTTTCGATATAAAAACCACTAAGCGTTTCGAAATTTGAATTCTCTTTTATAGCATCTTCAAGCGCAAGTGTCATTCCAGAATTGTAAAACTTTCCTTCAGGGCTACTAAAATTAGATACCACTCTGTAAATTCGATCTCCGTCTTTATGAAAGTCATCAAATGTAGTATCGTAATAAATCAATAAACCAATGACGAATGAAGCACTTAAACCAATTGTGAGACCAATAATATTGATGAGCGAAAACACCTTGTGCTTCATGAGGTTCCGCCACGCTATTTTGAAATAATTTAAAATCATGATTGGTTATTATTAGTTAGTTGCTTTATTCTAAAAAAAGTCTCGTATAGCCAAAAAGTCTCTCAAAGGATTTTATCTCTGCTGCTTTGAAGTGAAATCATTCACTACTTAAATACAGCCTCTCTTCTTTTTAGTTTTTTTTTAATTCGTAATTCCATTCTATTTTTTCACTCACCACTCACCACTATTTTCTTACCTCTATATTCGATATTCTAACTTCTGTACTCGATGTTCTCACCACTCACTACTGTCTAATACTCGTTTTATTCAATTTTAAGCGATTTTATGGGGTTCACTGTTGCTGCTTTTACAGATTGAAAACTTACCGTAACAAGTGCAATTACAACAGCAATTAAAGCAGATAATGCAAAAATCCACCAACTTAAATCTGTTCTGTAGGCAAATTCTTGAAGCCATTGGCTCATTATATGCCAGCCAACTGGTACTGCCATAATAAAGGCTATAATTACCAACAGGATAAAATCTTTATTAAGCAGTGTGACAATTTGAAAAATACTTGCTCCCATGACTTTTCTAATTCCTATTTCTTTTCGTCTTTGTATGCACATATAGGATGTTAGACCAAATAGACCTAAAGCTGCGATGAAGATGGCTAAACTTGTAAAAATACGGAATGCAATACCAAACTTCCGATCTTCAGTATATTGTGCCTCGAATTTTTTATCTAAAAATGTATAGTTTAGAGTGCTATTAGGAAAAATAGAGGTGTATAGTGTTTTAACTTTATCTAAACTCGTTTGCATGCCTGCTACTGAATTTGAAGACGAATTAAATTTCACTAAAACATTATCATACACTTGGTCATTATAAATAATTAGAGGTTCTATTCCTGTCTTTAATCCAAAATGATGATAATCTTCCATAACACCAGATATCGTCCAATTCTCACCCCAAAACATAACCTGCTTATCAACAAGCTCATTTGGATTTGAATACCCCATTTCTCGTGCGAATTTTTCGTTAAGCACGATGGTTCTTGGACTATTTTCTGAGCTTTTCATAAAAGCTTTCCCCGCGACAAACTGAATATTTACGACATTAAAATAGTTTGGACTAGCCTGATAAATATAGAATAGTTGTCGCTCCTCAGTTTTACCATTTGGAAATTCTATACCGACTGTCGATGATAAATTATTATAACCATCTCCTGGATACGTTGAAGCTGTCGCTACGCTTTCAACAAAAGACAAATTCTTTAATTCACTCTCAAATACTGCTACTTTTTTTATCATTAAAGAATCAGATATAGATTCTAAAACTTTGCCTTTTAGTGCTAAAACTTGAGACAGTTCTACACCTATAGGTTGCTCTTTTAAAAAATGGATTTGTTTTGCGACAACCAAAGTGCCTATGATAAGTGTTATGGTGGCAAAAAATTGAAGGGTAATGAGTCCTTTTCTAATATTCAGTTTGTTGGATGAGGTACTAATTTTTCCTTTTAAAGCTTTAATTGGTGAAAAATTGCTTAAAATAAGTGCTGGATAAAAACCTGCTAAAAGACTGCCTAGCAACATTAAGCCAGCAAATGGGAGTAGTGATTTAAAATTTGTTATTCCAAAAACTAAAGATTTTTCAACAAAATTATTGAAAACGGGTAACAGAAAAGCAACTAGAATTATCGCAATAATAAAAGCCAAAACAAACAAGCATAAAGATTCAATTAAAGATTGTGTTATTAACTGTGAACGTTGAGCACCAGCTACTTTTCTAATTCCTATTTCTTTAGAACGCTCTAAAGATTTTACGGTAGAAAGATTAATATAGTTTAACCAGGATAGAATGAGAATGATGATTGCAATAACTGATAAAAACCTTATCCGACTCCTGCTTCCATTTGTTTCCGCTTCATAAGGTTTGTCTGAGTATAAATGAATATCGCTTAAGGGCTCAATATTATGACGTTCATTTGGATTATTTTCGATGTCAATATGTATTAATTTGTCCTGAAGTTCTTCAAAATCGGTGTTTTTATGAAGCTTCAAATAGGTGAAAAAATTATTCGCATTCCAATTTAATTCCCAACCACTGCTCATGGGATACCAAGTTTTCATAGTTTCAAAAGACACTAGATAATTAAGTTTCATATGTGTTGTTTCAGATTGATCTGGCATGATGCCAACTACTTCCAAAAGAACATTTTCTTCATAAAAAGCGGAAATTGTTTTAGCTATGGGGTCTTCTTCACCAAATATCGTTTTGGCTAAACTTTCAGATAAAATGATAGTATTTGGTCTATTGTACTCTTCGATACTTCCTTTTAATAGCGCTGTATTAAAAATATCAAAATAGGAAGCATCAGCCAATGCCCCTCTTGGTTGCTCAATAATCTTATCCTTATTTACAAAGCTTACGTTCTCTAATCTAAAAAGTCTAACATAATCAATAACTTCAGGGAATTGTTTTTCAATTGTAGGCCCACTTAAATTATAGGTTTGCGCATCACCAGCCTCAAATTGATCTCCTTCTAAATAATCCATGTATACACGATAAACTTCATCAGAGCCTTTAAAAGTATCATAGCTTTTTTCATAACTTACATAAAGCGAAATAATAATAAAGGCAGCAATACCAAGAGAAAGACCAATGATATTAATAAAGGAATACAACTTGTTTTTAATCAAGTATCTGAATGCTATTTTAAAATAAAGTAAGTTCATTATTTTTTATTTATTATTCTTTCTTCTCTCTACCCACTGTTCACTAACCACTACTCGTTTTATTCCGTTTTTAGACTATCCACAGGATTTGCTATAGCGGCTCTAATGCTTTTAAAGCTGATGGTTAAAAATGCAACTATGCTGGTTAAAAGTGCTGCTAAAAAAATTGACCAAACTGAAATTTCAATGCGGTAAGCAAAATCTTGTAGCCACTTATTCATTAAATAAAAGCCCAATGGAAATGCAATTAAGAATGATATAATAATAAGTTTTAAAAAATCCTTGGTAAGTAAGCTCACTATTTGCAAGACACTCGAACCTAAAACTTTCCGTATCCCTATCTCTTTAGTGCGTTGCTCTGCTGTATACGTCACCAAGCCAAATAAACCTAAACAGGCTACAAAAATGGTGAGCACGGCAAAGATGGATAGAATTGTTCCCATCTTTTGCTCGGTGAGATACTGCTGGTTATACGAATTATCTAAAATGGTATAGCTAAAATTTCCTTTAGCCTTAAAAGTCAACCAAATGGCATTAGCTTTTTCAATTAAACTAGACATATCTTCTACTTTAGTTCTAACAATAAGACCGCCATACGGATTGTATAACATCAACAACGGATCTATTCTTTCGTGTAGAGATTTAAAATTGAAGTTCTTTACCACACCAATAACAGTGAGCAGTTGTTTGCCATCATCCGTGTCACGTTGAAATTGTTTACCGATAGCATTTTCTCCAAAACCCAATATTTTTAAGGCTTCTTCATTGATAATAACTTTATTCACTTCGTCGCCGAAATCCTTGGAAAAATTACGTCCTGAAATCAAATTCATTCCCATCGTAGGAAGGTAATGTTCGTCAATATTATAGGTAAACATTCTTCTCACGTACATGTCTTCTAGAAAAACTCCAGACATACTTACATCTGAAGTGCCAGCGGGAACATATGCAGACTGAGCAATGTTTAAGACGCTTGGAGATTTTAGAAGTTCATCTCTTAAAGCTAAATTATTTTCCTTAAGTAAATACGAGCTGCGTAATACAAGGAGTTGATCTTTATTATAACCCAATTCCTTTTGCTGAATAAAATCCATTTGCTGATAAACAACCAGCGTCGATAAAATAAGCCCCGCAGAAATAACAAATTGAAAGACGACCAATCCACTTCTTATCCCTTTGTTTTTCCCAACACCAGTAAACTTATTTTTTAAAGCCTTAATGGGCGTAAAAGAAGACAAGAAAAAAGCGGGATAACCACCTGCTATAAAACCAACTACTAGTGTGAGTAATCCTAATATACCAAGCGCAATAGGATTGAAAAAATTGGCTGTAAGTAATGCTTTGCCAGAAATGGTATTAAAAACAGGTAAAAAAGCAACCACTAGCAACACTGCCAACAGCATAGCTATGCAACTCGCTAAGATAGATTCCGCTAAAAATTGAACGACCAATTGTTTCTTATTCGATCCCAAAACTTTTCGAATCCCTACTTCTTTAGCTCTTTTTGAAGCGGATGCAGTAGAGAGATTCATAAAGTTAATACAGGCAATGAATAGCATAAAAAGGGCGACTGCACTAAAAATATACACGTATTTAATATCACCACCTGGTTCTAACACCGTAGTAGTTATAAAATCTGATTTTAGGTGAATGTCTGTTAAGGGTTGAAGAAATAATCCAATTTTATTGGTTTTAATAAATTCTGAATAAGACATTCCTACCGCACCGTCAATTTGCGGTGCCATGTATTTTTTAACAAGTGCTGGTATTTTTGCTTCGAGTGCTTTCAGGTTTGTTCCGTCTTTTAACAAGAGGTAGGTGAAGAAATCTGAATTTACCCAAGACGTGCCATTCGCTGACTCGTAGCCTACAGTAGAGGCAAACATATCAAAATGAAAATGCGAATTTTTCGGTACTTCTTCCATAACAGCCGTAACCGTATATTGCCGATTGTAATTATCGATTTTTAGTGTTTTTCCGATAGCGTTTTCTGTGCCAAAATATTTTTTGGCTTCTTTAGAAGAAATAACAATCGTATTTGGTTGGTCTAATGGATCAAGGGTATTTCCGTCTATGATGTTTAAGGTAAAAACCGAGAAGAAATTAGGATCTACGTAAGCAAACTTAGTGTCTCTATAGGTTGTGTTCTTAAAGTTAATTTCAGGATTGTATAAATTTGTGAGTCGTGTTGCTTCTATAACTTCAGGTAAATCATTTTTAAATGTCTGTGCTACTGGTGCCATAACAACAGCTTCATTTATAGTTTCCCCATTTATATTCGCCTTTAGAACAACACGAACAATATTTTCTGCTTTGGTATTGAATCTATCATAACTCAATTCATCAAAAACAAACAAAGAAATGATCACACAACTTGCAATACCCAATGCCAAACCCAGGATATTGATGCCAAACATCACTTTGTTTTTTAAGATATGTCTCCATGCTATTTTAAAATAATTTAAAATCATGATTAGTTGTTATTATTAGTTAGTTGCTCTATTCAAAAGAAAGCCTCATAAAGCTACAAAGTCTCTCAAAGGATTTTATCTCTGCTACTTTGAAGTTAAATCATTCACTACTTAAACATAGTCTCTCTTCTTTTTAGTCTTTTTTCTTAATTCGTAATTCTATTCTATTTTTTCACTCACCACTCACCACTCACCACTAACTACTCACTACTCACTACTACTCGTTTTATTCTGTTCTAAGTGACTCAACAGGATTAGATATAGCCGCCTTTATAGTTCTGCTGGCTATTGTTACCATAGCTATAAACACAGCAATTCCACCAGCTGCAAGAAATATCCAAATATTAAGATCAATGCAATAAGCATAGTTCTGTAACCATTTACTCAGTGTATACCAAGCTATTGGTGTTGCAATAACAAAAGCTATAATAACCAACTTTAAGAAATCCCTAGTAAGAAGTATTGTAATTGCAGACACACTTGCACCTACAATTTTACGAACCCCTATTTCTTTTCGACGTTGCGCCACAATAAGCAAAGACATTGCGAATAAACCAATACAGCTCAAAATGATAGCAAGGATAGAACCACTCCCGATCATTGTGATCATTGTGCGCTCGTTACGTAATGTGCGATCTATATTTTCATTTAAAAATGAGCCTTGAAATTCTGTATTGGGCTCAATGGTTTCCCAAGCTGTTTTCACATCATCGTAAGCTTGTTCTAAATTTTGCGGTGTCACCTTCACATAAACATTGCTTAAGTTCCAATTGGGAAGTGCAAATAAAGACATTGGAGCAATATTTTGATCGAGTTCCTGAAAGTTAAAGTCCTTAACCACGCCAACAATATCGTAAGATGCCTCATCAAGTTTTATTTTAGAAGCCAGTATATCATCCTCATTTAGTAGTTTAGCCATAGCGTCATTAATAATAACAGATAGACTATCACTAGCGAGGTTATTTCGGAACGACCGACCTTGGATAACCTCTAAATCCAAGGTCTCAATATAATCGGCATCAACAACGACCATGTGGGTATCCACACCACGACCTTTATAATCAAAACCTAAAATACTTGTAGACCGAGATCCATTTTTACCAAGACCTAAAATGTTGTTGGATGCGGTTATACTCACAATATTCGGTTTATATTGAAGTGCATCTCGAATTAATTGCATCGCTTGCTGGTCATTACGCTTGCCATTGAGAGGAAATGCAATGACCTGATCTTTATTGAAGCCCAAATCTTTTGTTCGCATAAACTCTACCTGATCCCAAAGTACTAGGGTTCCACTAATAAGTAATATCGCAATACCGAATTGTAATACCATTAAACTATTACGTAAGTGATTTTTTCCGCTGCTATCCAATTTACCCTTTAGACTCTGCAACGTACCAAGACGACTCATTAATAGCGCTGGATAGCCACCTGCTATTAGCGTAATCAACACCACGCCCAAACCCAGCACGAGTAGCAATGAAGGGTTCAATAATATGGCAAATGAAGCTTGCGTTCTAAATAGGGTTTGAAAAGGGTCTAATAAAAGCATCGCCATTAAAATACCCATACTTATTGATGCTAAAAAAACCAGCATACTTTCACCCCAAAACTGAAAAAATAATTGTTTTTGGTTTGCACCTAACGTTTTACGCATTCCGATTTCACGCAGTCTTTGTGCGCTTTTGGCAATATTCATATTTATGAAATTGACACAGGCGATAAACAAAATTAGAAAGGCAATACCCAATACGAGATAGGGCATCGCGCGGTTTACCGTTACCGCTCCCTGATTGAAATTAGCAAATCGTACATCTGCCAAAGGCAACAATTTAATTTGTCTATAATCACCATTCGCATTCGGTTGAATTCCGTCACGTTTCGCATTATCAATTTCGTTTTTATAGTGTAGCTGTGTGAAATTTGTGGTACTCTTTTCAAACTGTTTTGGCGTTATTCCTTCAGAAAGTTGCATATAGACTTCATGATTCTCAACGTCCCAACGACCAACAGTTCTAGCATATTCATGATATGCTTGACTTTTAAAATTAAGGACTATATCGAATTCTATGGAACTTGTGTTAGGGAAATCTTCCACAATGGCTGTCACCGTAAATGGCACGTTTTTTTCATCTCTTAAAATAGTGACTGTTTGCCCAATAGGATTTTCATCCCCAAAGAGTCGATTTGCCGCGAGTTCAGTCATGGCGACTGAAGATTCTGAAGTTATTGGATTCTTTTTATCACCTTTTAGGATTGGATAGCGGAACATATCAAAAAAATCGGGATCGACATAAGCACCATTCATCTGCAATTGCTTGTCTTCATAATTCAATAACACACCAGATCCATTATAGCGTGTTATCTTTTCAACTCCTGAAATTTCATCGCGTAATGCCGAAGCAAAAGGTTCAGATTTTGATATATTAGCTTCGATACCGTTTAGTTCACTGTCTTCAGAATATACTTGATAAAGATTCTCCCCATGGTCATGGAAACGATCATAAGACAGTTGAAAAAAGGCAAACATCGCTAACAGTATTGCCACTCCAAATGCAGCAGTTAGACCAACCATGTTTAGCGCAGTAAACGTTCTATTCTTCCAAAGATTTCTAAGTGCTATTTTAAAATAATTTAAAATCATGATTGGTTATTATTAGTTAGTTGCTCTATTCAAAAAAAATTCTCGCAAAGCCGCAAAGTTTTTAATTAAATTTTCTCATTTTTCACTACCCACTACCCACTACCCACTACTTATTACTCACCACCCACCACTCACCACTCACCACTTCTCACTACCCCCTTTATTCTGTCTTTAGACTATGTACTGGATTTGTCATCGCTGCTTTAATAGCTTGAAAACTAACGGTCAAAAAAGCGATACCTAGCGCCAAACCACCTGAAACTGCAAATATCCACCAGCTTATGTCCATTCGGTAGGCGAAATCCTGTAACCATTTGTTCATGATAAACCAGGAGATAGGAGTAGCGATGACTATGGAAATCAATACCAATTTCAGGAAATCTTTACTCAACAGATTTACAATTCCCATTGAAGATGCCCCAAGAACCTTGCGTATTCCTATTTCTCTGCGACGTTGCAACGTACTGTAGGACGCTAGTCCTAGCAATCCCAAACAAGAGATAAAAATGGCAAGTAGTGCAAAACTTAGAAAAAGAGTCCCAAAGCGTTTTTCTGCTTCATACTGCTCGTTAAATAATTCATTTACAAAAGCGTATTCAAAAGTGGTATTGGGATAGGCTTTTTTATAGCTATTTTCTATAATAGCAATTGTAGAACTGACATCATTACCCGTCATTTTAAAATTGATTAAAGTATTACCAGTGGTATTATACACCATGCTCAATGGTTTAATTTCCTTTTTCAGCGAAGTCATATGAAAGTCTTTTACGACACCGATAATCTTGCCTTTTCTGCCCCATTGATCAAAACCTTTGCCTATGATTTGTTCTGGATCTGAATAACCCAATAGTCCAAATGCTTTTTCATTGATAATCATAGATTCAAGACTGTCGCTTGCTAAGTCTTTGGAAAAATTTCTACCAGCCAGTAGCTTGAGATCAAATTGATTGATATAATCATCGTCTATTCTATACCGGTCAATAGTGAGCGTCTGCTCATTGCCTTGTTGATTTATGATTTTAGTTAAAGCAGAACTGTTATCTCCACCACCACCAGGTACAGTCGCTGCAGTGGTTATGGAAATAATATTGGGAATATTGCTAAGTTCATCAATCATTATTTTTTGCTTTGTACTGCCGTCAGTTTCTACGATCACTACCTGATTCATATCAAATCCTAAATCCTGACTGCGCATATAATCAATCTGGTTATAGACTATGATTGTGCTCACGATCATTATAACAGATATAGTAAACTGACTAATAACTAGTCCTTTTCGCAGTCTGGAGCCGGAGGAACTACTGGAGAACTTTCCTTTTAAAACTTTTATGGGTTTAAATGAAGATAAAACCAACGCCGGATAGGATCCAGCTACGAGCGCTATTAATAGCGCTATACCAAATAGACTTATGGGATAGATAGGATCATCCCATATACTGCTCGCAATTTCCTTGCCTGCAAGTGTATTAAAATAGGGGAGTGCTAGCCATGTAAAGCCTATGCCTAGCAAAAAGGCAAACAAACAGATGACGATAGATTCACTTAAAAACTGAATGGAGAGTTGCCCTTTTTTGGCGCCTATAACCTTACGTATTCCGACTTCCTTGGCGCGTTCTACAGATCTTGCAGTCGTTAAATTAATAAAATTGATTGCTGCAATTAAAAGAATGAAAAGAGCCACGATAAGGAAAATATAAACATTGCCTATTTGGGGAGAAGATTCACGTTCAGAATACAAGTAGATATCTTCAATAGGTTCTAAAAAGTAGGTGAGTTTCAACTCGATTTCTTTCATGATTTCACCATGAGCGCGCTCGTTATAAGACGCAATTTTAGCTTCTAAAGCTTTCGGATTTGCATTTTTATTCAGCAAAACAAAACCACGGTTAGTGAAATCACCCCAAGACTCCTTCAAATCTGGATCCAAAACTTCTGTATAGGTGGACATGGAGATAAGGATGTCACTTTTAATTTGAGTGTTTTTTGGATTGTCCTTCATCACTCCAGTAACAGTAGCTATTCTATTGCCATCCATTATTTTAAGGGTCTTACCTAGCGCATTTTCATCTCCAAAATATTTTTTAGCAGTAGTTTCTGATAGCACCAAACTGAAGGGTGCTTTAAGAGCTTCAACTGGATTTCCTTGCAATAACTCATAATCAAAGATTTGAAAGAAACTTTCATCTACCCCCAATACTTTGCTTTCATGGTAATTGTTATTATCTAGACGCACATCAAATTCCGTATCATTTAATCTGGTATTGTTTTCGATCTCTGGAAATTCGGCAGTAATCTCACTTAAAATATTCCAGTCTACAACAGGCGTCTTATAGGTATTAGAAGGGGTCTCAATGTCTGTTACAACCCTATAAAGTTGATCCTTATTAGAGTGAAAAGCCTCATAGCTCATCTCATAACCTATGTACAATAGCAATAAAAAGCCTGCCGTCATACCTACCGCAAGACCACCTATATTGATCGCAGAATAACTTTTGTGTCGCCATAGGTTCCTAAAGGCTATTTTGAAATAATTTTTAAACATGGTTCTTAGTTATTATTAGTTGGTTTCTTTTTAATTGTTGCTAGTCGCTTTATTCAAAATAAAACTCACCACCACTCACCGCTATTCACTCACCACTCACCACTCATCGTTTTATTCTGTTCGTAATGATTTTACAGGATTAGAGGTCGCTGCTTTAATTGCTTGAAAACTAACGGTTATTAAGGTGATGATTAATGCTCCAAAACAGGCAATCGCAAACACATCCCAACCGACAGGCGCTCTATAGTTGAACTTTTGCAACCACTCTCCCATAATATAATAGGCCAATGGAGACGCAATCAATAAGGCAATAACAACAAGCGTAATGAAATCTTTGGAGAGTAACAACCACAACTGGCTAATAGAGGCTCCTAGTACTTTTCTAACACCGATCTCTTTTGTTCTTTGCTCAGCAACGAAGGATGCCAATCCGAAAAGACCTAGACAACTAATAAAAATAGCTAAAGCTGTAAATACGCTTGCTAAACTGGCGACACGTTCTTCAGACTTAAATTTTGCGCCATATTCTTCATCTACAAACTGATAATCGAACGGGGTGTTTGGGAAATTAGTTTTAAAAACCTTTTCAATAGCAGTTAAGCTTTCACTTACACTTTGTTTGGGATTTAATCTTAAATTATAGTAATTTACGTTTTCATATCTATCAAAAACATACATGGCTTGTTTTACAGTATTGTAAGGCGATTGTATGATCATATCTTCCACAACGCCAACAATTTTCAAAGGTAGATTTGGATTTTTGAGATCCGAATCTCTGATATACTTTCCGATAGGATCTATAAGTCCCATATATTTTACTGCGGTTTCATTAATCAAAACTGCATTTGAATCTGAGGCAAATTCTCTCGAAAATCCACGTCCTTCTACAACCTTTAAACCCAATGTTTCCGTAAATTCATAAGACACCCTAGTATGTGCAAAATCTTCTTGTAAACCTGCAGGTTTACCATCCCAAGTGAAGCCAGATTGATTGGACCAGACATTTGTCATTGGCCCGCTCGTAACAGCCATCTCTTCAGCACCACCTGAAGCAATAAATTGTTCGCGCAACATATCTTGTTTTCCAACAAATTCACTACTCATTACGGGAATTTGAATTAAGCCTTCCTTATCATAACCAACTGGTCTATCCTTACTGTATTGAATCTGATTCATCACCACAAGCGTTCCAATAACTAAAGCAACAGAAACGGTAAACTGAGTCACAACTAAAAGCTTTCGAGGTAACGCGGAATAGCGACCTGCTTTAAATGTGCCTTTTAAAACTTCGACTGGGTTGAAAGACGATAAGTATAACGCCGGGTAACTACCTGCTAAAATTGACGTGATAATTACAAAGAGTAATGAAATTAACCAGAACTGACTATTTGCCCACGGAAAAACAATCGCTTTACTAGCCACATGATTAAATTCATTTAAGAATAATAATACCAGGCCAAGTGCACCAATAAACGATATAAAAACAATTAAAAAGGATTCACTTAGAAACTGTAAAACAAGCTGACTCCGTTGAGAACCAATCGATTTTCTGATGCCAACCTCAGTTGCTCGTTTTTCTGAACGTGCTGTACTTAGATTCACAAAGTTGATACATGCTAATAGCAAAATAAATAAACCTATAACTCCAAATAACCAGACGTTTTCTATGCGCCCTCCACTTTGAATTCCATTTTCAAAATCACTTCTTAAATGCCACTTTTCCATTGGAAATAAAAATAATTGTGGGTTATATTGAACCAACTCAGGGTCTGCATCTTTCTTAATATCACTAATTTTTGAGGTTACAACATCCATAGATGTGTTTTCATTGATTTGAACAAAAAGTTGAAATGAATTATTTCCCCAATTATCTTTGGACCTTTTTAACCATTCTTGTGAGGTTACATACTGTTTCCAAGGGATGATGTACTTCATTTCGCTAAATGAATTATTTGCTGGAATATCTTTGTAAATGGCAGTGACCATTAAGTCGTCTTCGTTGTTAACTTTTATGGTTTTTCCTAGTGCAGTTTCATTTCCAAATAAAGTATTGGCTGCAGATTCAGCTAGCATAATTGAATTTTTCTCTTTAAGACCATTTTTAAGACCTGCAATAATATCTAAGCCCAGCAGGTCTGGCGCAGCTTCTTGCATGGCATTTCCAGATTTGTAAATGTTGGTTTCTCCAAATTTTAGGTAGCGTGATTGCTCCCAAGACGCCATAACAATATGCTTAAAATTAGCATTGTAATTTTCACGTAGTGCAAATTCTAAAGGTCTTGGAATTGAAGGTTCAGTGCTAATAGTACCATTAGTCGTTTGACTTTGATAAATCTGGGCAATGCTGTCCTTATTTTCATAATGATTATTAAAATTAAGCTCATCTGCAATCCATAGGCCAATTAAGATGGTCGCTGCCATACCGATGGCTAAACCAGAAATATTGATAAAGGAATACACCTTATTTTTAATAAGATTTCTAATGGCTATTTTGAAATAATTTTTAAACATCTTTTTTAGTTATTATTCGTTAGGTGCTTGTTAATTGCTGTACCATTTAAAAGATATATCCGTCACATCTAACTGTCAGCAGAACCGCAAAGTCACAAAGGTTTTTATCTATTCTTTTTTTTACTCACCACTATTGACTCACCACTCATCACTACCCTCAAGAAACTACTCACTAATCTGTTTTTAAATTCTTGGTTGGATTCGCTATCGCTGATTTCACAGCTTGGATACCTACCGTAAAGGATGTAATTAGCAAGGTCATTAGCCCACCTATTGCGAACATCCACCATTGAATAGCAATACTATGAGCAAAACCAGATAACCACGCGTTCATTACATACCAAGCTATAGGAATAGCTAAAATGGCTGCTATGCCTACAAGAAGGATGTAATCTTTAGAAAGTAAAATGATAATCTTTAACACTCCAGAACCCAAAACTTTTCTAATGCCTATTTCTTTCACACGTCTTTTGGCCACAAAAGAAATCAATCCGAACATGCCTAAACACGAAATAAAGATGGTTAAGAGTGCTACTACATTTACGGTTTTCAACATGCCTTCAATTAAACGGTATTGCGCACTGACTTTATCAGTTAAAAATTCTTGTTCATAGGTTCTTCTAGATTCAATAGTGCCAAATCCATTTACAATAAGTTCTTCTACTGTCTTTTCATGTCCCTTCTCTACCTTTACGGAAAGAAAGCGAGGGTAGGATAAATCCTCTTTATCACGATAAAAATGGACTAGGGGTTCTACTGCATTTTGCATATCTTGAAAGTGAAAATCTTCCATAACTCCCACAATAGGATAACTAGATGAGTTGTTTCCTTTTGCTTTCAATTGTTTGCCTTCAATAGCATCCCATCCTAAAGCTTTCATTGCTGTTCTATTTATGAGTACTGGGTAATCATCAGCTTGATCTAGGTTTTTATCAAAATCTCGTCCCATTACCAATGGAATTTCGAAGGTCTGGAGGTAGTCTTGATCTGATCTTGCGTAACGCATTCTAACTTCATTATCTGTTTTAGGATCATACAACTGCGTATAATTGAAATTATAATCGGAAGGAATGCCGTCACTTACCGAAATGTTTTTTACATAAGAATTCGCTTCGAGTTCAGCCAATAAGGCATTAAAATTTGACGAAGCTGTTTCTTCATTTTTGAACTCTAGATTGATGTTACCCACTAGAATATTCTCCTTGCTAAAACCCAAAGGAGCATTTTTCATAAAACCAATTTGACTATTCAAGATAATAGCGACACAGATAAATAGAATCGCAATACTAAATTGCAGTACTATAAATGAGTTACGAACAAGAAAATTACTTTTAATAGCGTTTAGTTTCCCCTTTATTCCTGTTGAAATAGGTATGGAGATAAACCGTAAAGTGGGAAGTATGCCTACTATCAAAGTTACTAGAAGTCCCAATGCCATAACAAATAAAATCACGGGATAATCTTTTTCTACTGAAAAGGAAATCTTCCCAAAGTCGGCACCATAAACTGAATTTAATTTTGGTAATAAAAAGCCTAGAAAAAGGAGAGCTGAAATGGAGATAGATGCAAAGACCAATATGCCATTCTCCATGCAAAACTGAATGATAATATCTTTTTTACTACCCCCTAATATTTTTCGTACCGCTATATTTTTGGTCTGGCGATACATTGTTGATGCATTCAGATTTAGAAGGTTGATCAGTACAATTAGTAATATAAAAACCGATGCGGCCATACACCCATTAATAATGGTTTCTACCACAGGAATACTTTCTATTCTAATGCCTGAAAAAGGCAAGGCTTTTATGGCTGCAACTATACTTGGATCGGTATAGTTTTTTTGAACCAATTCTTCCACACGGCTTTCAAAGGCTTCAATATCTGTATTTGGTCTTAATTTTAAATAATTTAAGCTAAAGCTATCACTCCAATCAGAACGTGCTTTAAAACTGGGATAACTTTCTAAAAGTTGGGCAGGCATCACCACACCCATCCGAAAAGCAGAATACGGACTAATCGGTTCTAAAACTCCGGTAATTGTGAGGTTTAAGCTGTCATTTGCTTTTAGGATTTCTCCAACAGGATTCTTTTTTCCAAATATTTTCTCACTCACTTTATGGGTAAGGACAATAGAATACTTTTTATTTAAAGCCGTTTCGCGATTACCATGTTTTAAGGCTAAAGAGAAAACATCAAAAAATGCTGGCTCCACATAATTAGTTTGTTCTTGAAACTCCAATTCGCCATATTCCAGCCAAAATTGGCTCCAGCCCTGTAAGTGAGAACCTGCGACTACTTCTGGGGAAGATTTAATGATTTCATTTAGGAGTAGATAGGGCGTTTCTGTGTACGAATCTCCACCTGTAGTATATGTTTTTAAATAAAAGATATTCTCTTGGTCCTCAATGTTAGCATCCGCATCATAATACGCATATACAGAAAAAATAAGAGTCAATACGCTACCAATCCCTATACTTAAGCCCAACAGGTTAAGTGTAGAAAGCAATTTGTTTTTCCACAGATTTCGAAAAGATATTTTAAGGTGATTTTTAAGCATGATTTTTAGTTAATATTGAATTACTCAGTACGCAGAGATTCTGCAGGGTTTGCTCCAGCGGCTCTAATAGCTATAGAGCTAAGCGTTATTAAAGCAACTAATAAACCACCTAGCCCACTAGCCGCAAAAACCCACCAACTCAACGCAGTCCTATTGGCAAAATCTTGAAGCCAATTATTAAGTGCCCAATATGCTATAGGTGTCGCTATGGTAAATGCGATTATGATAAGCAACACAAAATCTTTACATAGCAGGGTATTAATTTGCACAATCGAAGCCCCTAAAATTTTACGGATTCCAATTTCCTTCACACGCCTTTCTGTGGTAAAAATAACTAAGCCCAACAATCCCATACAACTAATGAGCACCGATAATCCCATAGCCCAATTGAGCAACATAGACATACTGCGCTCTTTATTATAAAAGCGTTCTACGGTTTCATCCATAAAATTAATGGAGATATTAGAATCTGGATATACGTCATCAAAGCGATTTCGAATATTGGATAGTACTGTAGACATAGTATTGGCTGACCCTCCTTTAATGGTCATATGTATAGTCTGAAAAGACGAGAAATATTTGCGATACACATCTCCAGTGAAGGCCATTGCATTCATATCATATTTCAATGAACCGTTATGAAAATCTTCCATAACACCAGTAATTTGAAAAGGAGAACTCTCTGGATTTATGATTTGGTTAAGGGCTTCTTCTGGTGTCTCAAAACCTAATTTTCTAACAGCTATTTTATTAATCACAACCTCTTTAATGGTATCATTGATTGGTAGTCTACCAGCAATTAGGGGTATTTCGTACAGATCCAAAAATTTAGAATCTCCAAAGACAACATCAATATCTGCCACTTGTTCACCCTCTTTTCCATCTACCTTATAAACAGTTTTATAATTTACTTTTACTGGTGTGCCTCCACCCAAACTAACTTTAGCAACCTGTGGTATAGTTTGAAGCTTTTGTGCTAAAAGCTCGCGACTTTCTATACCAGTAACATTTGATGGAGTATCTATATAGACTATGGAATCTGTCTTGAAACCCATATCCATATTTAATAAAAACTGAATCTGTTTTCCTACAAGCAGTGTAGCGATTATAAATATAAAAGAAATGGTAAATTGAAATACGGTCAAAAATTTACGCAACCCGTTATGGCCGTTGCCAGCTTTATTTTCTCCTTTTAAAACTCTGGCTGGTTTAAATTTTGACAACACTATCCCTGGATAGAAACCTGCCAAAAGCGTTACCAAAATAATTAGGATAGACAGAAGACCTAATAAATACGGATCTGTGAGCATGGATATATTAACTCCACTTGCAATAAAATCACTAAATATGTCAATAAGCCATACGGACAGACCTAAAGAAAATAAGGCTGCAATGAGTGTTAGAATAAATGTCTCTCCCAAAAACTGAGTGATCAGTTGTTTTTTTGAACTTCCAAGTGTTTTACGAATTCCTATTTCTTTGTAACGCTGGGACGCTTTTGCAGTGTTGATGTTGATAAAATTGACACAACCCAATAGCAAAAGAAATAATGCGATCACAGCCAACATAAGCATTATGTCTTTATCTGCTGCTGTACTAGAATAGTCAAAACCCGAATAATTTTGATCAAAATGGATATCCAGAAAAGGTTGTGCGTAAAATTCTCGCTTCGATCCATATTTTATGTCATCTGCATTTTCATGATCTATTGCCGCTTGATCTAATTGTTTTTGAAAAGTTGAGGTATTTGTTCCTTTTTCCAACTTAACTAGCAACTGTGCGTTAGAGTTTGTGTTGCGCCAGTTAACAGCCATGTACGGACCATTACGATCCGAATACTTGACGGTGTTCAATGATATAAACTCCTTAAACACTAGGTCAGTGCGCTGTTCAAAATCTGCCACTATCCCGGTTATGGAAGCATTAATAGAGTCGTTGTAGATTAAGGTTTTTCCAATAATTTGAGCTGGTTTTTTATTTGGGAAATATTGAGCTGCACGTGATGCCGTAAGCACAACCTCATTTGGGTTGAGAAGCTGATCTTGATCGGATCCAGCAAGCCATTTATAATCAAAAATATCAAAGTAATTTTGATCTGCATAAGTGACAAAAATAGGTTCTTTGATAGGTGCTTCATCCTTAGAAAACTGAACGTTATAGGGTCTGAGTGTAAGGATAAAAGCACTGTTTTCTATACCTGTAAAGTTCTTATCCACATCTTCGACTAGTGGTATTGGGATTCCAGAACTATAAGACGTCCCCTTAGGATCAGAAAATTTACTGGTAACGCGATACGTACGGTCACCATCTGGATGGAATTGATCGAAGGTAAAATCGTAATAGACGATCATCCCAATGACCATAGAGGCACTTAATCCTATGGCAAGGCTTAATATATTAATTATTGAAAATACCCTATTTTTCAAAAGGCTCCTCCAGGCTATTTTAAGATAAGTTATGAACATGATTTCTATGGTTTACTATTCGTTTTTTGCTGTATTTATTTGACTTCGTTGAATCTTTGATTTCAGCATCTGATTGATTTGGACTCAAAGCTTCAGTATAAGTTGATTGATTGATCTTATGCCGAAGTGTTTTACACTAGATCGAGTGACTGATGAAAGTCGATTTATGCCAAAATATTCTCCGTCACTTTCTGTCCGTCTAGCATTCTAATGATGCGATGACTGTATTTAGCATCATGTTCACTGTGTGTTACCATGATGATGGTCGTGCCAGCTTCGTTGAGGTCTATTAGTAAGTCCATTACTTCGTTCCCGTTGGTGCTGTCCAAGTTTCCTGTAGGTTCATCTGCCAAAATTAATTTCGGTTTATTAACTACCGCTCGTGCTACGGCAACCCGCTGTTGCTGACCACCAGAAAGTTGTTGTGGAAAGTGATTGCGACGGTGCATAATTCCCATTTTTTCTAAAACCGCTTCCACTTGTTTTTTGCGTTCAGCTGTTTTTACACCGGTATAAATCAAGGGCAATTCTACATTTTCAAAAACTGTAAGTTCATCGATAAGGTTAAAACTCTGAAATACAAAACCGATATTGTGTTTTCGTAATTCAGAACGTTTCCGTTCATTGTAACCAGCTACTTCTAGTCCATTAAACAGGAAACTCCCCCCATCTGGATCGTCTAATAAGCCTATGATGTTTAGTAAAGTTGATTTACCGCAACCAGAAGGTCCCATAATCGCAACAAACTCACCTTCTTTTACTCCAAAAGACAATTTGTTTAAGGCAATAGTTTGCACCTCTTCCGTTTTGTAATACTTCTCTAAATCCGTTATTTGTATCATGGTATTCCTTTTTTTATAATCCCAGCGAAAGCAGGAATCTGTTAAGTTTTATTATAATTAGTATTCTATTTTGCATTTGCTTTATTCTATAATTGCATTTTCTCACCACTCATTTCAATATTCTAACCTCTGTATTCGATATTCTCACCACTCACCATTATATTTTAACTTCTTTATTCTCACCACTCACCACTCATTTCTGCATTCGATATTCTAACTTCTGTATTCAATATTCTCACCTCTCACCACTACTTTCTCACCTCTATATTCAATATTCTAACTTCTGTATTCGATATTCAATATTCGATATTCTCACCACTATTTTCTCACTTCTAAAAAACTCTATTTCAAAATCAACTCCTCTGTATCTCCAAAGGAATCATAACTCGAAGTCACCACATTATCTCCTGGATTTAAGCCTTCAAGCACTTCGTAATATTCTGTGTTCTGGCTACCTAGCCTAATGTTAACTTTATAAGCTGTATTACCATCTTCGTTCACTTTGAAAATCCAGTTGCCTCCCGTCTTTTGAAAAAATCCGCCTTTAGCAACGAGCAAAGCTTCTTTCTCTGCGCTCAATGCCACCCGAATCTGTAGATTCTGTCCTCTTCTAATGCCTTCTGGCACATCTCCTTCAAACTTCATATCGACCTGAAAACGACCATTGGTAACCTGAGTAAAAACTTTTTTAATGGTTAGCGTGTAGTTCTTATTATTCAATGTGAATGTTCCGGTTTGGCCATTGTAAATTCTAGAGATATAATGTTCATCAATATCTACTCTTACCTTGTATCCACTGGTTACATCTACTTGTCCAAGCCGAGTACCTTTAGTTATAGACTGGCCTATTTCTGCATCAAGCGATGTCAACTGTCCATCAATAGGAGCACGCACCACCAAATCACCTACTTTTTTACGCATTAATTCTAAGGCACTTTGTGTTCTGGTATACGAGTTCTTTGCTTGGTTGTCTTCGAGTTGTGTAGAAATTGTATCCTCAGATAAAACACGCTTAGCAAGTTTCATGCGTTCTTTTTGGTATTCAAAATTATTGTGAGACGATTCGTAATCCATTCTACCAATAGCACCATTATCGTATAAACGTTTGTTTAAATTATAGACGCGTTTGGCTTCAATTAAACTGTTTTCTACATCCGTAAATTGATTTTGTCTATTAATGGTGTTTTGACGCGCTGCATTCTGAGAAATCTGCATTTGCGTTAATAAATTATAAACCGATGTTTCTTGATTGATCAAGCTCAATTCCAAATCTGTATTAGATAATCTTAAGATGGGTTCCCCTTGTTTTAAGATAGCACCGTCTTCCACAAATTTTTCTTCAACACGGCCTCCTTCTAAGGCATCTAAATAAATAGTTGTAATGGGCAAGACAATACCATTAACAGGAATATTTTCTTGAAAAATAGCTTTATTAACTGTATGAATAGAAATCCGTTCTGTCTCTACATTTAATTTGGAACCCCCAGAAGTTTGAAGAATCACATATAGTATTAAAGCGATGATGGCCAAAACACCACCTATAAGCCCAAGCTTTTGGTTTGAAAATTTTTTCTTTTTAAGAGGTACGTCCATTTTTTAATTTTTAATTCAATTATATAAGTAGTGAAGATGATGCCAAAGCTACAAACTACTGAATATCAGTATTTAGAATTTTAAGCGAAACTAAATATGTTCGATTTTGATACAGATTATGTCCGAAAACGAACACTATCAAATCCTATTGGACTTTTGGTTTTCGAAATTTAATTAGCTAGATATAAATTCGTAATATTGTCATAATGGTTTTGAAAAATGCAAAAATACTAGTCATAGATGATGATGCCGATGTGCTTATGGCCATGCGATTGCTTCTTAAGCCTTTCGTAAAAGAAGTGGTTATCGAAAAGAACCCTAATAATATTTTATCTCAAATTGATAAAGTCAGTTATGATATTATCATATTGGACATGAATTTTAATGGGTTAGTAAATACGGGTAATGAAGGTATTTTTTGGTTGAATAAAATCAGAAAGCAAAAACCTGAAACGTCCGTTATTTTAATGACGGCCTATGCTGAAATTGATTTGGCCATAAGAGGATTAAAGGAGGGAGCTGCAGACTTTTTAATGAAGCCTTGGAAGAATGAAAAGATCATTGAGACTATAACTACAATTCTTAATCATAAGAAATCTAAAAGCACTCAAAAGAGTCAACTTAAATCAAGCACTGTAGACATTATCGGGGATAGCGTCCTTATGAAGGACGTCTTTGTGAAGTTAAAAAAAGTGGGACCAACCGATGCGAATGTTTTAGTTCTTGGAGAAAATGGCACAGGCAAAGATTTAATTACTAGAGCTTTGCACGATTATTCTCACAGAAGAGACAAAGCTTTTATTAAGGTTGATGTAGGTGCTTTAACGGCTTCTCTTTTTGAAAGTGAATTATTTGGTTACAAAAAAGGAGCGTTTACAGACGCCAGAGAAGATAGAAAAGGTCGCTTTGAAGCAGCAAACGGCGGCACTTTATTTTTAGATGAAATAGGTAATATCAGTTTAAGTCAGCAAGCAAAGCTCTTAACAGTGCTTCAAAATAGACAGGTGACTCCTTTAGGGTCAAATGAATCCATTGCCTTGGATATCAGATTGATTTGTGCGACCAATAGTGATCCAAAATTACTAGCTGACGAAAGCAAATTCAGAAAAGATTTAATTTATAGAATCAATACGGTTGATATTGTAGTTCCACCATTAAGAGATCGAGGTACAGATATAATGGAATTGTCACGTCATTTTAGTGCCATATATGCTGAAAAATACAATAAGAATCCATTCTCTTTCGATGCTGGATTTATTTCAAAATTGAAAAAACACGACTTCCCTGGGAATGTAAGGGAGCTTCAATATGTTTTAGAGCGGGCTATTATTATGACTGATGGACACCTTTTAAAAGCGGAAGATTTGGTGTTTTCATCTATAGAGCGACCAACCACCACAACCACTCTAGAAAGTAAAAGTTTAAACCTAGACGATTTGGAAAAAAATGCTATTCTAACCGTATTAGAGAAACACAAAAGAAATGTTTCTAAATCTGCTAAAGAACTTGGCATTACCAGAGCAGCCTTATACAGACGACTAGAGAAGTATGAACTATAGCGGTTACATTTTAAAACTATTTTTTAGAATCCTACTTTTGGTTTGTACCATACTCGCCCTTGGGTATAGCATCTACATAGATAAAACGGCTTATAGTATTTTGATAAGCATCGGTTTATTTTATTTAATCATCAATACGTACACCTTTATAAAACGACGTTTTGTAGCCATGGACGATTTTTTTGAAGCCGTCAAATATCGTGACTTTTCTAGATGGTTTCCTGAGGATAGAGGACCAAAAGACATTCGGTTTTTATATACAGGGTTCAATGAAATTAATAGAACCATTAAAGAAATTAATTCTCAAAATCAAGCACAATACGTCTATCTACAAAAGATTTTAGAAATGGTAGATATCGGTATTATCGCTTATAATCTTGAATCTGGTGATGTACTTTGGAGCAACGATTCCTTTGGCGAAATATTAGACATGCCCTCTTTTAAAAATATCAGATTTGTTGAAAATAGAAAACCAGAATTGTTTACTACCATTTTTGAAACTTACCACAGAGAACCGGATTCACTTTCCATAGCCTTACAAAATGATAACATAAAAATTTTAATTTCTGATACTGTTTTTCAAGTGGAACCTGATGCGTTTAAACTCATCGTAATTCAGAATATTGACGATACTTTAAATAAAAATGAATCGGAATCGTGGAAAAAATTATTGAGTGTAATGACGCATGAAATCATGAATTCCATCACCCCAATTTCATCATTAGCAGACACCTTACAAATGAACTTAAAAGTCGCTATTGAAAAACCCAAAGAATCGCATTTAGAATTGGAAGATCTTAGTGCTGGCATAAAAACTATTAAAAATCGAAGTGAAGGCCTTTTAAAATTTGCAAAAACCTATCGCAGTCTCAGTAAAGTCACCCACCTTAATTTGCAAAGGACTAGAGTTTCGGATTTGTTTGATAATATTCAATTACTTATGCAGCCTTCTATACAGGCTAAGCATATTGCAATAGAATTTAAGATCACATCTCTAAAATTTGAATTGGATATAGATGCGCATCTCATTGAACAAGTCTTAATTAACTTGATTTTGAATGCTGTTGACGCTTGCAAAAATAAAGATGATGCAAAGATTAAAGTATCTGCATCTCAAAACACGAATAGAGCAATTGTTCTAAAAGTCATTGATAATGGCTCTGGAATTCCAAAAGATATTTTAGAGAATATATTTATTCCTTTTTTTACCAGCAAACCCACAGGAAGCGGAATTGGCTTAAGCCTCTGTAAGCAAATCATGCTGCTACATAAAGGTAGGATCATTGTAAAGAGTATAGAAGGGGAGGGTTCTGTCTTTAGTTTAGTCTTTTAAAGGAATAAGTCAGATTTTTTTAAGCCTTTAAAAGGCAAATGGAGTGCCTAAAATTTTATAAAAATCAAAACCATTGGGTATTCCAAATTTCTAAGCTTTGAGGTAAAGAGGACTGTGAATAGGTGAGTGGTGTTGTGTAAGCAAAAAGCAAAATTGCCATCAAATTACTGTTTTAAACACTTCTAATATTAGTTGAAACTTGATGTAATTTGTATGCTATTAACACGTAATTTTGCAGACTTAAATAAGATGAGTAATGAAGCGTATAAGTGAGTATAAGAAGCTTTTCGGAGTTGAATCTAAGATTGAATTAAAGTCTTTAAAAAAGGCCTATCGCAATTTGGTAAAAGAATGGCATCCAGATAAATTTCAAGCAGGAGATGCTTTACAAGAAGAAGCAGAGATCCAAAGTCGAAGAATTATTGATGGGTATCATTTTTTAGTCAGTATTGCCCCTGAAACTATTGAGGCTAATGCAGATCAATACACCCAAACTATCAACACAGGCATTGCTGACTTTCAGCACAAGGGCATGGTATTGGAAATCACGTTTACGGATGGTACCACTTACGAGTATTTTGGCGTGACTAAACCGATTTATATTAAAATGGTAAATAGCAACAAAGTTAACCGCTTTGCTAAACGTTCCATCTATCCTAATTATACTTTCAGAATGTCTAAACGCGAGCAAGAGTCTGTTTAATTAACTAACTAAGTGACATTGCATATATTTCAATAGACTTACCTAATGGACTTGTATTGATATAATTGAAGTGAAAAAGTAAGCCCTTTATTTCTAAATGCTTAACTCAACTGAGTTTATACTAGACTAACTTAAAGCATAAAAAGCTTTTTTAGAAGCAAGGCCATTTTTTATAAAGTTAAAAGTTACATGATAAAATCTTGATTTTTTTCTGGTAAAAGAGAACATCGATATAAAGCGAGTGCTACTACTTATTGAACCAGATAAACCCTTTTTTTATATCAAAACAGAGTTACGCTATACTTATGGTGTGCGCAGAAATAAATCGAATATTACCGAGATAAAAGCAATAAAAAATCAAACTTAATAATCAAGTAAAGGACAATTCCTTTTTAGTATTAAGTGGAAGTTTATCCAAAAAAACACCTTAAAACTTATATCGGTAGGCTTATTAAAAATAATAAATATTACATCATTTTAAATATAAACTGTCGTAGTAACTCGTTTATTTTTCATCTGTTCTCTGTCAAAAATAATTACCATAACGAAGGTTATGCTGATTATCTTTAATTTCGATCCATCCAAAAACCCTTGCTGAGCTAGGTCGTAGTCCAATTCAAATTACCAATTCGACGTTATAAAATTGATTTGGTGTTGAAAACGTAAAAATTATTACAGATACATCAGGTCAAGCTTAATTAGGATCAGTAAAAGAAGATTACGCTATGGGAGTGTTAAGTTCTAAAAAAGGAGAAATTGTGGTTTCTTATGGATGTGCTAGGTCTTTTCCAGTATTTTCCAAAGGTATCTTTTATAGAAACGCAACATTTTAAAGTCAAAAGAACAATAGGCTACAGAGACAGTAGGGTGATGGTTTATGCAATTCAACAGGATCTTTTTGTGAAAAATATATATGGATTTGCTTTTGGTATAGTTTAAACAAGAACTTACCTGTAAAAAAATATTTTATTTTAATCCGGTGTTGTGTAAAGTGCAGTTTTAACTGTGTCTAGTAGCATTTACTGCGTGAGATAATAAAATATCACTTTGGCATTAAAATTTATGAGGATGAAGTGTAGATTATTCTTTTCTCTCAAATTAAATTGGATAAGTAAGGCAGAAAGTTGCCTAACCTATTACTATATTCTCGACATAACAAAAAAACCTACACTAAGCATATTAACTAAAGTGTAGGAGCAAAACTTAAATTTTATATTATCTAAGAACTTCTTACAGGCATAGGCTTTAATTTAATAAACCCAAGTGTATTCAATATTCTTATAATTAAATAAGTCATATCAATTTCATGCCATTTCACACCAAAATTTGGACTACTTGAGTGTTTGTGGTGATTATTATGATAGCCTTCGCCCATCATTAGAAAATCAAATGGGAGGAGGTTTTTACTGGTATTTTTTACCTTGTAATTTACATAGCCAAAAATATGACCAAACCAATTGATTATAGCTCCGTGTATAGGTGCCATCGCAAGAGTTACAGGTAATAATAACCATTCCCACCAAGTGGTTGCAAAAATGGAGAAAAATAAAATGTAGGCAGACACCCACAATATGCGAGACAACTTAGAACTAGCAAAAAAATCGAATGCTTTCCATTGGGGAACATTTTTTGTAAATTTCTGGTCTACTTCAATACGCTGTTCATTAATGTCTTGATAAATTGTTTTTGTTTTCCACATCATCGCAAATAAGTTTGCATCATGAGATGGGGAGTGTGGGTCTTTTTCTGTATCGGTGTAAGCATGGTGCATGCGGTGCATAATACCATAACCATAGGCACTTAAGTAACTTGGGCCTTGAAAAATCCAGGTCAGCACAAAGGAAACACGTTCCATCGTTTTTGACATCGTAAAGACTTGGTGTGCTGCGTAACGGTGCAAAAAGAAGGATTGAAAGAATAAACCCCCATACCACAGTATTGCAACTAATAAAACTATCAACATAACTTTTTTACAAAGATACTTTGATGTAAACTGGGAAACAATGAACCCAAATCAATAAAACAAGGCTTAAAGGCGTTTTCTAATTCTGCTTAAAGCCTGTGAAGTCACCCCAATATACGAGCTGATATACTTTAATGGGATTTCTTTTAAAAGTTTTGGACGTTCTTTAAATAGATTCAAATAGCGTTCTTCCGCAGTGAGATTTAGTAGGTTTTGTTCGCGTTTGGATTTTATCAAATAAAGGCGTTCAGCCGTTAATCTTCCAATCAAATTGCCTAGGTGTGTTTTTTTATAGACCAACTGCAAATCGGCATACGTAATACTCAACATTCTTGTACCTGTTAGTGCTTGTAGTTGATATACTGAAGGAGTTTGGGTTAGGAAAGAATCGTAAGCACTCACAAACTCATCTTTAAAACTAAAACCAAAGGTGATCTCTTTATCAGGATCTTCCTTAGGAATGACCAAACGAACAGCACCAGATTCTATAAAAGAAATGTGATTTTCTATATCTCCTGCCTTTAAGAAAATCGATTTCTTAGAGAAAACACGAGGTTGTAATTTTGACGTAAAGAAGTCCCAATCTAAGTCGGATATGGGAACTATTTTATCCAAAAATGCTTTGATTTGTTGCAACTTTATTAGTTAAATGAATTGAAATTCAAAGTTATAAAATTAGGGCGAATCAAATAGGAGGAGCTGTTAATTTACTTATTCGTTAATACTTGTCTATGTGAACGTGTAACAACTCTTCTAGTTTAAATTGTTTTAAATTTTTAGACTTATGTCACGCAAAGCACACACAAAAAAGCACAAAGAAACTTAAAGTGGCAACATCAAATTAAGCTTATAATATGGTCATAAATCGTTTTACCAAAACGAATTCAGCACAGGCTTTTTTAGCTTGTTTTTTATCAAAAGTAATGGCTTGGTTAAGACCATACTAATTAGTTTTAATCAATCAAAAAACTTGTGCTGAGTGACGCTGTGGTATAATTCAATTTATTTGTATCATGTTCTAAATTTTACCTAGCATAAATTTTTTATTTATAGTTCTTAATACTCACAAAAAGTTAGCATTTTTTGTTCACAAATTTTAAGTTAATATAATTTCTTGTGTCAGCTTAATACTATATAAAACGAAACCGCATCAAGAAAGATTGAATGCTATTGAATGCATGACTTGGGATTCATCAATTTCTTAAAAGACTTTCGATAGAATTGATCAATAGGAATTTTTGTATTAGCCAATTCAACCAGTTTTCCACTTAAAGAATGAATTTTAGGTACCGATACAGCATAAAATTTTGTACTCGCAAAAATTCATTAAACGGAAGGAATTCTTTGATAGCATACAAGCCCTCCTAGGTTAAGAAGCCCTTTCCCTGATAGTGAATCTTACAATACTGCCCATAACCTTTCACATAATCAATTTTATCACACTTTAATTGATGTTGCTTTTTGTCAATTTTAATAAAAAAGATGTCTGCCTTTTTATCTTCTTCTTTCTTGCTAAGCTGTTTCTTTTTTACGCGCTGTATCTCACCACAAAACGATCCAAGCTGAAGTTTATCATCACCTATGAGATACTTCATCTGCTTTTTCTATTGTAAGTGAAACATCAAGTAAGTTATTTTTAACAGTTAAACTATGGGTCTCAGGATAAGCTATGGAGTGTCTACCTTTGATGTGACGATTTTTATGAGTTTATAAATTTTATATTTGAGTTATGGTAAAAAAGTATGACAATGAATTTAAAGTTATGATCGTCGAACTGTTAAATTCTGGTATTAAGAC